>Ga0209511_1000046_pt1 | contig 206686 bp, 175 predicted proteins | sample SSSSmetaG_FD_184141 | JGI IMG/M metagenome (GOLD analysis project Ga0209511, IMG submission 184141) | Glacier valley bacterial and archeal communities from Borup Fiord, Nunavut, Canada, to study Microbial Dark Matter (Phase II) - ​SSSS... | ecosystem: Environmental > Aquatic > Freshwater > Ice... | reverse complement strand
ATCCTTAATTGCAAAGAGTAAAGCAATAATACCAAGTGATAGATTTATAAATGTTAAAAGATTTGGTAACGAATGCCTAATTTTATTTTTCAATGAATCCACCCTCTACTTCTAAAAAATTATAATTGCGTAAGTCTATTTTATACAAAGGAGACAATGAGATTTAGAAGATACCCTAAATATTTGTATTGCATATAAATTATATATAATATAGATTATAATTAATAATGATTAAATTAACAAGTAAATTAAATTAGTTAATCAGTATACGTAAATAAATCATAAAAGGTTTGATTATGACAAACAAGTATAAAAGAAAGATATTGGTAGTAGTATGTGCTTTAATATTGATAGTGCTATTAGTAATTATTTATTACTTAGAAGATATTAGAAAAATAAATCTAAGACTCATTAAAGATTACATAAAATCGTACGGTAATGGCTCAATTGCAGTATTTTTGGTGATTTCGGCACTTAGACCATTAGCAGTGTTTATTCCAATTACATTTATTACGCTCATTTCAGGTAGCATATATGGTCCTGTTTATGGGTTCTTATTAGCTATGGTTTCGATAATTATATCTTCTAATGTTGCATTTTTAATTAGTAGACATTTAGGAAAGTCATTTATTGAGAAATTAATCAAAAAGAGAGTCGAAAAAATTAACTTACGAGTGGAAAAGAGTGGTTTTAAGATTATTTTTTTCATGCGGATATCGGGAGTATTTCCACTAGATATTTTGAGCTATGCGGCAGGACTAACAAAGGTCAAATATAGGGACTTTATGCTAGCTACCATATTAGGATCAATGATTGAAACCTTTTCAGTTGCGTTTATGGGACATAATATAAAGAATCCGATGTCACCAGGTTTTATTTTTTCAGTAGTATTAGTTATACTTACAGTTGGTATCCCATTGATAGTGAATAAAGTAAAGGAACGAAAAATTAAAAAGAAAAGGGTGAAGTAATAAATGAACAACTTCAAGTACATCTTCTTTGACTTAGATGGAACACTTATAGATACAATTCCGTTAATATTAGAGTCCTTTAATTACACTTTTAATCATCATTTTGGTGAAACAAGACCTGAGGAGGAAACTATAAGCTATATAGGTATGCCTTTAGTGAATCATTTAAGAGATATATATCCTGGAAGAGAGGAAGAGCTCGCTAAAACTTATAGGGAATATAATCAAAGAAAGCATGATAATCGAGTAGCTATTTTTATTGGGATATTTGATCTAATTAAAAGCTTATATGAAAAAGGAATTATTCTAGGGGTAGTTACATCAAAAAGTCAAGAACTAGCCATTAGAGGTCTAAAATTATTCAATTTGAGTGATTACTTTTTATTTGTAAATGGCTCAGAGGCTTCCACAAAGCACAAGCCCGATGGAGATCCACTAATAAAAGCAATGGAAAAGGCAAATGTTATTAATAAAGAAGAGGTTTTGTATGTTGGAGATAGCCCATTAGACATACTTAGTGCAAAAGATGCGGGAATTAAAAGTGCTGCAGTTGCTTGGACGTATAGCCCCAGGGCTGAGCTTGAGAAGGTAGAGCCAGACATATTTTTAGAAAGGCCAAGTGATTTACTACAATATCTAGTTTAAAATATTAAGTAAAGCTATTACAAATCATCACATCAGCGGCAGATGTAATAATATAAGAAGTATTAGTAAATTTATTTTAAAAGTTTGCAATACAACAGAAGTGATAATAGTAGAAGCTTAATAGAATATTGAATAAATAGCTACATTTTGACTAAAGCTAAACTAATTACACAAATTCTAAAATTCAAAGGGAAGCAAAAAGCTCACTGAATTCAAGAAATCTGTTTTGAAGGAGTGATTTTATTGGCTAGGACAATTGTAGCTATTTTTGAAGTATTTGATAATGCGGAAAGAGCAGCATATGAAGTACGGGATAAAGGTCTCAGAACTGATAATATCTCTATTGTTGTAAAGGACAGCGGTAATAAAGCATATTATAGGTCAAATAATGGTTATGGACAACTAAACCACTTAAAATTCGCTGAAAATAAATCGATTCCGTATAAGCTCAGTAAAAGAGAAAGAATAGCTGATGGAATTATTACTGGTGGAATATTTGGAGGGGTGATTGGAATTTTTATCGGCGCAGCAAGCATGTTTGTTCAAACGTTAGGTACGGTTGCTGCTGCAGGCCCAATAGCAGGGCTAGTTATTGGGTTGACTACAGGTGGAATCATAGGTGGTTTACTTGATCTTAGAATTCCCAAAAACAGAAGACAAGTGTATGAAAATTTAATATCAAATGGTAATGCACTTTTTAGTATGAAGGTTGATGAGGACAGAATCGAATCAATCATTGAGATAATAAAAGAAAATGGCGCACTATCGGTAGAAAAGTATTGATCATAAACTTACATTAGTTATTAAGAATATTTCCATAAATGTATAAATAGTATAATAAAAGGTCAATTATTTATTATACTACAATATATTTAAGGAGGTTTTATGGAAATTTCATTGAATAATTCATTAAATAAAGTGATAACAACATCTGAAGAACAGGTGTTGGCCACTGAAAAGACTAAACTTATAGTAGAAATTAAAAATGTAAAAAACGAATTAAATGATGCTTATAACAATTTAAATTTTGTTGATGATTCTCTGATGGTTGACTATTTTACATATCAAATTAAAGCAATTGAATCAAGATTTGATTATCTTGTAAAAAAGGCAAAGGCGATTGGATTAAACAATATATAAAATATTTCTAGAATATTTTAGTCACCCCCAAAATATATTTAATAAAGGACAAACCGTAGGAATGACTGAAACTATTGTTTAGTTACTCCTTATCAGGAGGGGTGGAAAATATGAACGTAGCAAAAATACTAAAAAAACTGTTGGTAAACACTATTTTAGGTGCAGTTCTGCTTGCGGTAATTAATTTTATTGGTATTTACTTCAATTTTAATATAGCTTTAAATATATATTCAGCATTTATTATAGGTATACTAGGAGTTCCAGGGTTAGTGTTACTTATATTTTTAAAATTTATGGTATAGTAGTCATTAAAAATAGCATCATAAATGTCAGCTAGACTCGTATTTTATAATACTATTTTTTTGAGTTAATTTCTAGATTGCAAGGTCAATATGTTGTACAGTACCAGCTGTACCATTTTCTCTTAGGAAAATGCTTGTTTGACGTAAAACCCCTTCAGTTTTGTTTTGATTATCTGTATATTTAAAATCTGTTTCAACATTTTTAAGATATATTGCACCAACACCAGCTTTTCCAAGAGCAATAAGCGAAGAATTTCCGCTGTCATCATGCTGCCAAATCTGAAGATTATCGTATATTGGGTCATTTTCATCAAGCCAACCATTATTATAAGTATCATATTTTGATAATTCATCAAAGCCGTTTCCTGTTTGAGGACCAAAAAGTTCACTTCCATCATCAATACTACCATTCTTATTTTTATCTAAAACTAAAAACCCTGAAGAACTGCTTGGTATTGAAATATTTTCTTTGTTTCCATCAATATTGATATCGAAAGAAAGTTTTTTACTAGATAGAGATGTGGGTGTATTACCCAGATTTACAACCAAAGGATCAATTAGAGCATCTCCGGCTTTGAATGATATACTAGTTTGTGAATAAAAGGTTCTGGACATATTAAGATTTAATTCAAGATTTATCTCGCGACCATCGGACGTCTTGACAACACCGTTTGCGGAAAAAGATACTCTAGATTCTTCCTTATAATTTCTAAATATACTTATAATTACTAATCGGGTGAAGTAAGAATTTAGTTAACTGAAGTTTTAATTCTACATATATCTTCTAGTTCATATAATCTAATAACGCATGCTTGCTAAAATTGAGGTTTTTGGGCATTGTGAAAAGCTAAGGTAGTCTATTTTGTGACTGAAATGGGGTAGCTCATGGAGGATAGCAATTTCATAATATTTTGTGGCCATAATACGGCCTTTGGAGGTCAATATGCATGAATTAGAAAGGGAATTGCAGGAGAATTATAATATTAAAATAAATAGCATCAGTAATTATAGAGATATGTTTATTGCTAATACTGATAATGGAAAAAGGCTCATTAAAATGTCTACTTTGAAACCAGACAGGATAAATTTTATAGCTGAAGTTAAAGAACATTTATTCAATAATGGATTTGAGAACATAGATAAAAATATTTATACAAATACAGGTAGCTCATGTATTACCTTCAATGACCAAACTGTATATATGAGTAAATATATTGAGGGTCGGGAATGCAATCTTGATAATAGGGAAGAAACTATTAAATGTGCAAGGCTATTAGCAAAGATGCATAAAGCTTCTAATGGGTGCATTTGCTCAGAAAACAGCAGTGTCAGAAGCGAACTTGGTAGACTACCTAGTTGCTATAGAAAACGCTTGGACGAGATTAAGAAGCTTAGAAAGAATGCTCAAAAAGGGAAACTAAAGTTTGATAACTTGATGAGTAAAAATGTGGATTATTTTTATGAGCTTGGTGAAAAAGCTATTAGTATGCTGGATACTTCAGATTATTTTGAGCTGGTTGAGGATGCTGAAAAAAATAGGAATGTATCGCACCATGATTTTAATCATCATAATATTTTTGTGCAAAATGATGAAATGTATCTTATCAATTTTGAATATTGTTGTTATGACTTAAAGGTATATGATTTAGTCAATCTATTAAGACGAAAGATGAGAAAATGTGAGTGGGATATTAATGAGGCAGCTATAATTTTAAATGAGTACTGTAAAATAGAATCACTAGGTGAGAGCGAGCTAGATTTAATGAAAATAATGCTCATGTTTCCTCAAAAATTTTGGAGGGTTATAAATAAATATTACAACAGCAGAAAAGGTTGGTCAGAACAAAACTATATAAGCCGCCTTCAAGAGGTTATTGATGAAATACAGTATCTAAAAGTGTTTCTTGATAAGTTTAGTGCGATATAGGATGGGAAATAACACGGTAAAGGGTAAAATTAAAAACTAAGTCTAGGTAATAGTGAACCGTTAAAACATCAGAAAGCCCAAGGCAATGATACTTTGGGCTTTCTGAAATAGTTAGAAAGATATAATTATTTTGGTTGTGCAGCATAGACAAAATCAAGACCAAAGATTAGTGAGAAGTGAAGAATAAAAAGAGTGAATAGCGAGGGTAGCCAGTTTGTGCCGACCAATTTACACAACCTCGATTTAGTTGTATAGATTGGCAGACAAGTCGGCATGCCATCACTGTTCACTATTAATTATTCGGAAGTAATTATTAACTATAAATTATTAACTAGTAATTATCGCTATTCGCCTATTATTTGAGATCACATTAGAACAAACCAACTATAGTTCCATCTTCTTGTATATCTATTCTTTCAGCAGCAGGCACTTTTGGAAGGCCTGGCATAGTCATAATATCTCCAGTCAACACAACGATAAAACCAGCACCTGCACAGATACGAACTTCCTTTACCGTCACATCAAAGCCCTTTGGGCGACCAAGTAGTGCTGGATTATCCGAAAGTGAATATTGGGTTTTTGCCATACAAATTGGAAGCCTGTCAAGCCCCATCTCTTCAATCTTCGCGATTGATTTTTCAGCTGTAGCGTTGTAAATGACATTATTTCCACCATAAATCTTAGATACGATTGTCTGCACCTTGTCTTTTATAGGAAGAGTAGAATCATATATAGGAGCAAAATTAGAAACGGTAGTATCAGTCACGGCAACTAGCTTCTTTGCAAGCTCTATACCACCTTCGCCGCCCTTTAGAAAGACATCTGAAAAGGCAACCTCGACTCCCAAAGAACTACATCTATCTTGAACTAGCTCGATCTCCTTCTCAGTATCCGTATCGAAGTGATTAATTGCCACGATTACTGGAACTCCAAACATTTGAAGGTTCTCTATATGCTTTTCAGCATTTGCAAAGCCCTTTGAGAGAGCTTCAATATTCTCTTCCTTCAAGTTTTCCTTTTTGACACCACCATTGTATTTTAGCGCTCTAATAGTAGCTACTAGAACTACCGCGTTAGGCTTAAGTCCTGCAAAGCGACACTTGATATCAAAGAATTTCTCTGCCCCCAGATCAGCTCCAAAGCCAGCCTCAGTAATCACATAGTCAGAAAGCTTTAAGGCGAGCTTTGTAGCAGTGACACTGTTACAGCCATGTGCAATATTTGCAAAAGGTCCACCATGCATAATAGCAGGAGTACCCTCCAAGGTTTGAACTAAATTTGGTTTAATAGCATCCTTTAAAAGCAGCGTCATTGCGCCAGCAACCTTTAGATCTGTGGCAGTAACAGGATTTCCATCATAATTATAGCCAATAATAATTCGTCCAAGGCGATTTTTCAAATCCTTTAAGTCTGAAGCAAGGCATAATATCGCCATTACCTCTGAGGCAACAGTTATATTAAAACCATCCTCTCTTGGAATTCCATTCATCTTTCCTCCAAGTCCGACTATTACATTTCTAAGGGCCCTGTCATTCATATCCATGCAGCGTTTCCACACTATTTGACGAGGGTCTATATTTAGTAAATTGCCTTGTTGAAGGTGATTGTCTATAGCTGCAGAAAGAAGATTATTGGCAGTAGTAATAGCATGCATATCACCTGTAAAATGCAGGTTAATATCCTCCATAGGTACAACCTGAGCATAACCTCCTCCAGCGGCACCACCCTTTATGCCCATTACTGGCCCCAATGATGGTTCACGGAGGGCAATTGTAGCATTCTTTCCTATCCTGGACATAGCTTGTCCTAAGCCAACAGTGGTAGTAGTTTTGCCTTCACCAGCAGGGGTTGGGTTTATTGCTGTAACTAAAACAAGCTTTCCATCTTGATTGTTCTTAACTTTATTCCACAAATTCTCTGAAAGTTTAGCTTTGTAGTTACCATATAATTCGAGATACTCCTCCTCTATTCCAAGCTTCTCAGCAATTTTTGAAATATGGAGCAGCTTGCAACCTTGAGCAATCTGTATATCTGTAAGCAATGTAATTTCTCCTTCCTAAAAAAGCATATATAGTTAATATTAAAATTGTATATTGGCTATAATAAATGTAATATGACGAAGTATTGTGTTGTTGTATGATTTCTAAGATTCAAAAAGAGTTATACCTCTAACAAAATCTTAGTAATCCAGTTATAAAAAATATTATATAACTTTATATATAAGTAATTCAACAAAATTAAGTAAGTTTGTGTAATACAATTCACGAAGCTGATTAAAAAGGCATAAAATAGTATTAGAATAGAGTTATATCCTTAAGTGAGTACATATTTTATAATCAGCGGCGTTATAAATTCTCCATTTAAACTGAATTTTCTTTATGCGATACTAAATGTTATTGATTCTGCTGCTCCTTTATACCTTACTTATGGTTATATGTGCTAATTAAAAAATAATAATAATTTCAAATATTGGCATACTAAACTAAGAGGGGAAGAACAATTATGCAACAAATTGAAATAGGAAGCTTAGTATATAGAAAATCTTATGAAAAGGATGTTCTTTTTAGAGTATCTGACATCATATTTAATAGAGGGAAAAAAATAATTATACTTAAAGGTGTTTATGTAAGGTTAGTAGCGGATGCAGAAGAAGATGATTTAGATATATTAAAAGGACAAGAACAAATTTTTGGGAAATAATTATTGCAAAAAATTTAAACCCCTTAAAAATGGGCACTACAGGGTCGGCAAGGCAAAAAAAATGCTTGACATAGACGCAATACACTTGTATAATAGATTATTTTTGACAAACATTCTTTTTTGTGCTATAATAAATTAAACTGATGATGAGGTGATATCATGATAGATAGAGGAGAACTTTTTCAGATAAAAAGAGATATTGAAGGCTGTATTGGAGAAAAGGTACAACTTAGGGCAAACAAAGGCCGCAAGAAATCTTTTATTAGAGAAGGTGTTCTTGAAAATACTTATCCAAGTATTTTCGTAGTAAAATTTGAAAACGAGTATGATAATACCAGAAGAGTTTCATATAGCTACACTGATATACTAACAAAAGCAGTTGAATTAGTTGTATATAAGGACGATAAACAAATTCAGGTATGCTAAGCATGTTTAGGATTTTATTAGAGGATGTATTTTGAATTTGCATCCTCAGAATTTATGTCATAAGCTTTCTGAGAAAACTTAATAATATAATTTAACAAAAAAGAGACGATCTAATAGTGAGTCTCTTTTTTGTTGTCCCAATAGTTTTTTTCTTTTATGGCATATTTTAGTCCTACAACAAATATATATTACATAGCAGAATCATTTTGTTTGATAGGTTTTTCATCTATAAAAATGCGAAATGTAATATTTATAATAAGGGAGGATGGAAAAATGTCTCTGGAGTTGTTAAAAGAGGCCTTTAAGGTAAATAATTTGTTGGGTGAGGACACAATTCAGACTGTTGTCGAAAATGATATAATTGTTCCGGATACAAAACCGGACATCGCCAGGGTGCTTCTTCTAGATGGAGATGTTTTCATTACTGGCTGCGATACAGGTACTGATAGGGCAGTAGTTTCTGGATGTATTGTGTGTAAAATACTTTATATCTCTGATGATGAGACAAAGAGTGTAAAAGGTATTACTTCAAATATCCCTTTCTCGTACACTTTGGATATTCAAGGCGTGAGAAGCGGAATGAAGTGTAGGGCTAAAGGTATAATTGAGCATATGGACTATACTCTACTAAATGGGAGAAAGATAAACGTTAAAACAATTCTGCCATTAAATTGTAAGGTTTATGACGAGATTGAGAGAGAAATCTCATCTGGTATTGTTGGTTTAGAAGATATTCAAGCTTTAACAGACCTCGTGGTGCTACACACTCACCTCGGTAGCAACAAAGTTAACTTTATAATAAAAGAGGACTTAGATTTGCCATCTAGCAAACCCACTATCAGTGAAATTCTTAGAAATGATATAAAAATATCAGGTAAGGATTTTAAAGTTGCGGATGGTAAGATATTTGTTAAGAGCGATATAGGTATTTCTACGCTTTATATTGCTGACGATGAAGCTAGGTCTATGCAGTATATGGAGAATGAGCTGGCATTTACCCAGTTTGTTGAGTTAGAAGATGTGGATGAAGACACAATTGTAAACGTTGACTATGACTTAATTGACTATAAGATTGAGGCTGCAGAGGACAGCGATGGAGAGCTGAGAAATATTAGGGCTGAAATTGCATTAAATATTTATGTTAATGGATTGTGTCAGAAAACGGTAGAGGTGTTATCTGATGCATATAGCCCAAAAGCAAAGATTATTTTAGAAAGACAACAGCTTGACTTAGATGAAATATTTTCAGAAAACAGGAGTCAAATAGTAATAAGAGACATAGTGGACCTTAATGAATGTAGCCCTGAAGTAGCCGAAATATTTAACGTTTTGTGCAAATATAATGTCTCTGAAAGTCGGATTGAAGATAACAAGATAATTATCGAGGGCTCAGTAGAAAACAATATTTTATACCTGGCAAACAATGAAGACCAACCAGTATTCTGCCTTAAGAAAGAAATACCTTTTAGACACGAAGTTGATATTAAGGGTATAAACAGCAATATGAAGTCGGATATTTCATTGGAAATAGAGCACTGCAACTATAGCATGATATCTACCGACCAAGTTGAAATCCGGGCTGTTATTGGTGTAGACACAAGGGTAGAAACAAAAAAAATAGTGCCTATAATAAATAAGGCAAATGAGAGTTTGCTAGATGAAAACAGACCGCTATCAATACCGAGTGTAATTATATATATTACACAATCAGGAGATAACTTGTGGAAAATTGCAAAGAAATACGGCACAACTGTGGATACTTTAATGAAAATCAACAATCTTTCTGAAAAGGATATATTAATGCCAGGACAACACATTATAATTCTTAAAAAAGCAATGTAAGTTGACAAATGATGTAGTTGGTACTTAAATAAATATTTTATAAATGAATAAATAAATTTTAGAAAATTCATAAACGAGGTTCTTGATAAAAATCAAGAGCCTTTTTTGTTGTTGTTGAGGTTTTGTAGCATAGTATCGGCCTTATGAATATACCTATTAATTTAAACTTTGTTACATCCTCGTATCTTTGTGAAAGAACCTAAACAAATATAGGTGTCTGATTGTATTTATTTCGAACATTATTCAATTGGATATAGGTTGTAAACCATATGTTTCTTGAATTTTATTGATATACAATTGTATTTTGTATATAATGTACTTAAATAACTGATTAAAGGATATGAATAGATGATTTCATTAGATGCACATGCAAAGATAAATATATCTCTGGATGTCTTAAGTAAAAGGGAAGATGGATATCACAATCTGCAAATGATTATGCAGACGATACAGTTACATGATACTATATCTCTTCATGAAATTCCATCTGGAGTGGAAATAAAGTGTGCTGCGCCGTATGTACCAAATAACAGCTCAAATATAGCATATCAGGCAGCAGAGGCCATGATTACCAAGTATAAGCTAGATGCTGGAGTCAGTATTGTAATAGACAAAAAGATCCCAGTAGCCGCAGGGCTCGCGGGTGGAAGCGCAGACGCAGCAGTGGTGATAAAGGCAATTAATACTCTGTTTAAGCTTGGAATAGATCAAAATGAGCTAATGCAAATAGGTAAAACAATCGGTGCAGATGTGCCGTATTGCATAATGGGTGGTACAGCATTAGCAGAAGGAATAGGGGAAAAGCTTACATGCCTAAAGCAATTAGGGAATGTACCTATTATCCTAATTAAGCCTAAAATAGGTGTTTCAACAGCGTGGGTTTATAAAAGCCTTAATTTGGATAGAGTGACGCAAAGGCCTAACACCGCGAGTCTTATTTCAGCATTAGAAAAGAAAGATATCAGGTTTGTTGCTGAAAACATGAGCAATGTATTGGAGAGTGTTACCCTTGCTAAATACACTATAATTGGGAAAATTAAAAGGGATCTTATGGGGAAAGGTGCTCTCGGTAGCATGATGAGTGGAAGTGGTCCAACAGTTTTTGGAATATTTGATGATGAGGAAAAGGCCAAAAGTGCGTTTAATATATTGAAAAAGAGTAAGCATGATTGCTACTTAACGTATACTGTATAGGTTAAAAGAGTCGATTATAATTTATTGCCCATTTGGGGCTCAAGGAGGGTATTAATATGTCGGGTAAATTGTCTAAAATAAATTTGAATGATTATAAGCCACTAAGAGAGGTCATATTTAATTCACTGAGAGAGGCAATCATTATTGGTGAACTACGGCCTGGAGAAAGACTGATGGAGGTACAACTTGCCGACAAAATGGGAGTTAGCAGAACTCCAGTGAGAGAGGCAATCAGAAAATTGGAGTTAGAGGGACTAGTAGACATGGTCCCCAGAAAAGGTGCACATGTAGCTGAGCTTTCTGTGAAAGACATAATGGATGTACTGGAGGTTAGAGCATCTTTGGATGGGCTGGCAACCGCATTAGCAGCAGAGAGAATTACTGATGATGAATTGAAGGAACTAAAGTTTATTAATGGACAGTTTGCTTCATATATTGAAAAGGAAAATCTTAACGGATCAATTAAAAAGGACGCAGAGTTTCACGACATTATATATAAAGCATCTAGAAATGACAAGCTCCTAACTATTTTGAATAATCTTAGAGAGCAGGTACAAAGGTTTAGAGTAATATATTTGAAAGACTACAGTAGCCCCAAAAATCTTATTAAAGAACATAATGATATTTTTGATGCTGTGTCAACAAGAACTATAGAATCTGCGCAAAGCTTTGCAAAAACGCATATTTTAAATCAAGAGGCTACAATATTGAGTTCGATAAAAACACAAAAACCTAAATTATAGTTAAAAATATAGACGTTCCCAATATGTCTTAAATAGTTAAATCAGCAGTCAAAAGGACGGATTTGCTTCGTTTATACTGCATCGATGTTCACTTTTGCTAAAAATATGATTTAAACCTACTATTTTACAGACATTTTGATTATTTATGTATATAATTATAAGGAATGACTAAATAGTAAATACCTATAAGTAGACCCTTGAATTAAGGATATAGTGTTTAATCATTCCTACCAAAAAAAGATCTTATTATAGAGGTAAAAAGGAAAAAATATGTGGTTTAATAATTTTATATCAAAATACAAATCAGGTATATCTCATGAATTTCTGTTTTATTTTAATGTCAAAGATATTATGGACAACACTAGGAATTTCTTTAGGTATATAGATGAAGAATTTATAAGACAGAGGAATTTTGGAATTGTGGCGTTCTATGACATATCAAGAGGTCTTACCTTTTTAGAGCCTACGATGGAACGTGAGTTTAATAAGATTACTGGGAATGATGTAGCGAGTCTATTTCATTCTATGCCATCTAAAATATTTCCGTTTATAGACATAGCACTAAGAAGCACTAAAATGGCATTGTTTGTTGATCATGCCGAGAAGATTGTACCAGCAGGGGATATAGGAAGTATGACGTTAGAAGAACGAATGGCGCTTATTTGGATGTCCGAGTGGTCAGTTAATACTAGAATCTCTGCTGTTGGAAGCACAATATTTATGCTTACCGACAATATTGTAGATATAAGCCGTGAATTTTTAAAGCCCTCCTATCGAATTGAACCAATTTTAGTAGAGTTGCCTAATGAAGTTGATAGAAAGAAGTACATTGAATTTTTATTAGAAGATAACTCTACAAAGTCAGAAATATCGATAGAGGAATTTGCAAAGCTTTCATCTGGACTTAATAGAAAGAGTATAAAGGATATTAAGCTAAAGGCAGAGGCTGAAGGAGTACCTATCAGCTTTGACTTTATTAAACAAAAGAAACATGATGTACTCCAGAAGGAGTATGGAGATGTTTTGGATTTTATTTATCCAGAGATAGACTTTGAAGACTTAGGCGGTATGGAGGCGGCAAAGTGCTACTTGACTAAAAACATTATTGAACCTGTAAGAAGAGGGGACTCAAGGAGAGTTCCAATGGGAATACTTTTATGTGGACCATCCGGAACTGGAAAGACGCTTTTAGTAGAGGCTCTGGCAAAATCAAGTGGTTTTAATTGTGTGAAAATAGACATGTCGAGAATTTTAGGACAGTACGTTGGAGAGAGCGAAAAAAACTTTAAAAAGTGTTTGCTAGGAGCAAAGTCGCAGGAGCCTGTAATTGTTTTTGTTGATGAAATAGATACTGCTTTTAGAAGAGGCGACTCTGGTGATAGTGGTGTAAGTCGAAATATATTTAGTGAATTTTTACAGTTCACCAGTAATACAAATAATAGAGGTAAGATAATTTTTGTTGCAGCTACAAATAGGCCTGACCTACTCGATGCGGCATTAAAAAGAGCAGGAAGGTTTGACAAGAAGATACCAATTCTTTTGCCGGAGGCCGAGGAACGTGCAGCTATCTTTAAAATTATAATAAAGAAATACGGCATTGGAACCAATATACAGGATTTCATCCCTTTTGCAAAATTGGCTGAAAATTATACAGGTGCTGAGATAGATACTGTAGTGAGGAAAGCATATGAGCTTGCCTGCAATAAAAAAGAAGATAATCCTTCAATTACAGGACCAATTCTCAAAGAGGCACTAAAGAAATGCAGGCCTAGCACACAGGATGTGGAATTTATGACAGAACTTGCTATTGAAGAGTGTGATGATATTGATTTATTACCGAAAAAGTACTGGGCAAGATTTGAAAAAGCTCTGAAATAACCATAAATAAGTATTTTTATCAAATAGTTATTTACTTTATAATGTTTTTATTATAAATTAAAAGTATTAAATAATTGCAATTAAAAACTATTATGGAAAATAAATTTAAATATTTTAAGGAGGAAGTACAATGGGTTTATTTAGTAGACTTGGGCACATGTTTAGAGGTTTTTTTGGATTGTTTGTTGGTAATATAGAAGAGAGAAACCCGGAAGCATTGTTTGAAGATATAAAGAATCAGATTGATAAGGCAAGGCGACAGGCAGAGCAGCAAATAATTGAAATCCAAACTAGTGCTGAGATGATTAAAATAGAGATGAAGACAGCTGAAAGAAACCTAAGTGCAATAACAGGAAGGGTTGATTCTGCTCAAAGAGCTGGAGATAAAGAGCTTTTAGTTGAGCTTCTAGTGCAGGAGGAAGAATACCAAACTGTATTTGAAACCCACAAGGCTACTTATGAAAATGCTATGATACAGGTAGCGAAGATACGTGAAGATTACAAGATCTTTGAGTCTGAAATGAATGCTAAGTTAAATGAACTTAGGACCTTGAAGTCACAGGCTAAAATGGCTAATTTGCGTGAGAATATCAATTCTGTTAATTCTCAATATACATCAAAGAATAGCAGTGTCGGAAGTGTAAATGATAACCTTGATAGAGCGCGTGAGATTGTAAATAAAAAGACTGCAAGAGCAAATGCTGTTGAATCGCTAAACCAAGACAATGTCGACATGAAGCTCAAGAGACTGGATATGAACTCTGCAAGAGATAGAGCAAAAGCAAGGGCAGAGGCTCTCCTAGGTGGCGACAATGGTGGATTTGAGGTCAAGGAAAAATCAGAAAATAAAGCATCAACTTGATGACAAGGAATATCACAAATGGAGACACATATACGTAAAGCAGAAAAATCTGACATATTTAGAATTACTGACATTTACAATTGGGCAGTTGAGAATACAACTGCCTCATTTGATATTAACCCTCAAACGGTAGAGCAACGGACTATTTGGTTTTCACACTATGGTGACAGACATCCACTAGTTGTTTATGAAATTGACGGCTATGTAGCAGGCTATGCAAGCCTTTCGGAATTTAGAAGTAAGGAAGGGTACAAAAGCACTTGCGAGCTGTCGGTATATATTGATCCTAATTATCAAAGGCGTGGTATTGGGAATAAACTTATGGAATATATTATTGAGGTAGGTAAGGAAATCGGATTTCATATTATTATGTCAGGGATTACTGCGGATAATGAAATAAGTATTAAAATGCACGAGAAACTAGGGTTTGAGTTTTGTGGACATATGAAAGAAGTAGGGTTCAAGTTTGGCAGATATCTTGATTGTGTATTTTATCAACTTATCATTTGATAATTTGATATCAAATAAAAGTTAGCAGAGGGAAATATGAACGGAAATTTATTTTTTAGTGCTTTTTTTAGATTTAGAAATTTTGCAACTTTAGTATTTTGGTGCGGAGTTGTGTATTTATTGAGTGGTGGGATTGGGACACAGGATATTCAAGCCCTTGCTCCCAATATAGGTCCTTCAGCACTAATAACAGGGGCATATGGTGTCGGCGCTATATTTTACCTTGCGCTTGTTATTCAGAGCCTTTTTAGTAACAGTTATAGAGAAGAAGTAAAAAGAAAAGAAAAAAAGAATGAGATAAATGCTCTAAATCGCAGATGTATGAAATTGTCAATGCAATCAAGAAATTCAGCATCACCAATTCAAAAACAAAAGCTGAGAAAAATAATGCAGGATAAAAATGATATATTTAACTCTCTAAAAAGAGGAGATGAGCATAGCTATTTAAAAGAAACAATAGTTGAAAAGAGCCTAAACTTAGTTGTTTCCTACACTAAGCTATTGACGAACTATTCTATTAGGAGTAAAGAGCTATCTGAGATAAATATAGGTGATTTGATGAACAAGATAAATGCAAATCGTCGAAAACTAAGTTTCATGAAGGATGATAGAATGTTTGGAGATATCAGTAGCATTATTGAAATGGATGAGCTGGTTATACAAAGGGTTAAGGATGAAAAAAATGAACTAGAGAGAATACATGCCCGATTAGATTATATAGAGAGTATGCTAGGTATGTTCAAACACCAAATTGTTTCAAGTATAGAATCTGAAGAAATGGTCGAGAAACTAGAGACAGCCGTGAATGAGGCAACAGCACTTGATAACGTATTACAAGAGAGAAGAAGAAATCAGATTAGAATGTAATAACTATTACACTAAATAATATAATCATACAACCAGCATTTGTAAATTTGCACAAATTGAGGGGGCAAAACATGGAAAACACTACCATATATTCTTCTCCGTTTATTGAGATTACTAAAATTGGTGATGGGTTTTACCTACAATCTTTTAAAAAGGGTTTAAATGTTGATGAATTCAACAAAATAATTGGTTCTCTTCCAGAAATTCAAATATCCAATTTTATAGTAATAAAAGAGGCACTGGTTTTTGCACCACAAGAGGCAAAAAGATTTGCTTCGATTAAAGAAAAAGTAATAGTGGAAGTATCTGGAGACGAATTAAGGGCGTACATAACACTAAGTGTAGATAAAATAGAGCTAGAGGGTCCCGCTATTATTAAAGAAATAGTTACAAAGTTAAACCAAAAGGGTGTCATCTACGGAATCAAAAAGGATGCCCTTTTAAATTTGTATTCAAATCAGCCAATCCTTATAGCTGAGGGCTTGTTACCTGAACCTGGTTTGGATTCTCAAAATAAAGTTTATAAATTAAAAGAGGTAAGACCTGAAATAAAAGAGGATGGCAACGTTGATCATTATGAATTGAATCTAATTAACATGGTTCAAAATGGCGAGTGGCTTGGTGAAAAAATTCTTGCTACCGAGGGTAAAGAGGGTAGGTCTGTTCGAGGAAATCCTTTAAAGGCAATGCCGGGTAAAAACTATCCACTCTTATTTGATAAAAAGACAGTTAAAGAGGTTGTTGTAGGAGATAAGTCAACTCTTTATGCCATGAGAAGTGGGGCAATTTTTTTTCAAGGAGATAGTATAGGAGTGTCCAATCATCTTGAAATAAAAAATGATGTTGGTGTTAAGACTGGAAATGTAGACTTCGATGGATATCTCACAGTTCAGGGTACAATAGAGGATAATTTTTCAGTAGCATCTACTAAGGATATAGAAATACTGAGCGAATACGGAGTTGGCAATGTTAAAGAAATACGTAGTCATGAGGGTAGCATATATATAAAGGGTGGAATAGTCGGAAAAGGAAAAACTATAATAAGATGTAAAAAAAATCTTTATATTAAATATGTAGCTGATGCTGATATATTTTGTGATGCAAGCGTACACGTTGGGTTCTACTGCTTAAATAGTAATATTACCGCTAAAGAGGTAATTTTAGATTCGACGAAGGGTCAGATAATGGGCGGGACTATAAATGCTGAAATCAGAGTGATTTCAGCCATAGTGGGCTCAGCAAGTGAAAAGAAAACAAGTGTAAGCGTAAAAGGTTTTGACAGAAATAGTTATAAGGATACACTTGATGAGCTATCTCAAAAGATAGACTTACTTAAAGTAGAGATAAATCAATATAAACAGAAAATATCTATTTTTTCCAATTCATTCAATGGAGGACAAGCTAGAAAAGATGAATATGAAAAATTGAATAAGGAATATAACGACCTTAGAATAGCTCTCCAGGAAAATGAAGAAAACAAAAAAAATATGATGAGTTATCTAAGAACTAAGGGTGAAGGAGAAATAACTATCCTTAAAAAGGCATTTCCGAATACTATGCTTGAGATTAAGAAAATCCAAAAAGAAATTCAAAAATCCGTACTCAGAGTAAGCTATTACTATAATGAAGGAACCATCAAAGAGATGTAATAAATGTTCAATCGTTGGACTACTTAATTTAGGAGGTAATAATGATGAAATACGATTCTATATTAAAGAGAATAGAAGATGAAAAAAAGGATGAAGTTCTTTCTGCTAAAATTTACAGATACACAGGTCTGGTGCAAGCTATAGAATACTTTTCTCAAAAGTTGGTATTTGAGCAAATAATAGAGGCAGCTTTTGATTTTATAAATGAGTTATTAATAGTTGATAAATCAACAATATATGTTTTTGAAAATGAGACTTATGTGGCAAAAAAGGTTAAGGGGTATACTAAGAAACTGGACAATATAGAAGTGACTTCAGATTTGAAAAATCTTGCTAAATTTTATGGGAATATACTTTATGAGAGAGACAAGATAGTCAAGTTTTTTGAACCAAGTTTAATTGATTCACTTGATATAAATGCTATAGTTCCATTGATAATAGAAGACACTCTTTTTGGATTTATTTTGTTTCATAATAGTAATTTTGGAGAAGATGACTACATAATTTCTGAGGCTCTTATGAGACTTATAAATACTGCCTTAGAAAATTTCAGCAGATATGAGAAACTGAGAAAAGTAAATTCAGAGCTAGACGAAAAGATATTCAATCTATTCGCAATTAATCAGTCCTCAAAGGTATTGCTTAGTGACTTGAGGATGGATGTACTATATAGTATAGCTGTTGACGTATTTTCTGAGCTCACTCGTAGTAAGATTACAGGCTTTGTACTCTTTGATGAAAGAAGTGATAGTTACGTATTAAAGAGCTTTAAGGATGTGTTCTACAAAACTAAGAATATTAGCATAAGTCTTAGTTTAAAAAGTCCTCATAGCATAAATCCTAATAAGGTTATCATTGATCTCAAAAACGAGAAAGATCGTGAATATTTTGATGGCTTATTTGGAGAAATAAGTGCTTTAGCTAGTGCTCAGATAGATCAGCTGGAGGCTAAATATGTTGTTTTGTTACTTACAAATAACCAAATTCTTGGGTTTGTTACATTAAGTGAAACAGTAACAGACAGCGAATATAGTGATGGAATTTTTGAGCTCATAGAGAGCTTGGCCGCGTCTACATATACAGCTTTAAGTAATGCCAAATTGTTTGAAGTAGTGAATAAACAGAAGGCGCTAATACAAAAAAAGTTAGATAAGCTAATTTCACTTAATTATCTTACAAGAAATATTAGCAGCTCAATAAGAACAGACACCTTGCTAGAAATAACGACTAAAACATTACAAGTTTCTTTTAATGTCGATAAAGGTGCATTCTGCCTTTATAAAAAGGAAACAAATGAATTTGAATTTTCAAATACTATTAACATAGATGGATGTAAGAATAAAACTATAACTCCAAATCAAAATTGGAAACGGACTTTTGAGGGAGATTGTGTTTATGCAATAGGACAGGCAAATATTGCGAAATATATAGGAGAAGAGTTTATCGATGAAATAGGTGAGGCTCAAGGTGTTTTGATAATTCCTGTATATCTTGATATGATGGAAATAGAGCTACTTGGGGCTATAGTTATTTTTAAATATAACGACTTGCAGCTAGATAATGAAGAGAACATGTTGATTATTGATACAATAGCAGGGAATATCGCTCCAGTTTTAAATAATCTTTTGATAATTCAGATGCAACAAAGATTTATGCTGCCAAACTTTATTGAACTGTTTAAGAAGGATTTGAAAGATGAAATAAAGGCAGCACTAGATTACAACATAAATTTAACCATTATACAAATAGAAGATGATAGGGAATTCTTGTTTAAGGGCAATTCTGCTATTGAGAGCTTAAAAGAAAACTTTAAAAAGGTTTATCCTTTCTCATATAACAATATTTTTATTATTGAAAATGACGAAGATAATGAATTAGAAGCCAAAATAAAAGACTGCACAAAACTTGATAATCTAATAATAAAAAAAATGATATTAGGTACAGAGTTTAAAAACTTTGCTGAGTTTTTCGAACTCTATAGATGACTTAGAACAAATTAGGTGGTGTAGTAATGGAATTACTTTTAGGAACAGACATTATAGAAATAGATAGATTAAGGGTGGCTATTGAAAATAGCGAAAATGGGCGTTTTTCAGCGCGGGTATTCACACCTAATGAAATAAAATACTGTGAAAGTAAAAATGCCTCGAAGTATCAGAGCTATGCGGCCAGATTCGCAGGCAAAGAGGCCGTATCAAAGGCTTTTGGCACTGGAATAGGAAAGAATGCAGCGTTTAATGATATTGAGATTTTAAATGATGCTTTAGGAAAGCCTTATGTATTGCTACATGGAACAGCAAAGGACTACTATGCAACCTTAGGCGCCTCAGGAATTTCCATAACAATGTCGCATTGTAAAGAGTATGCCGTTGCATATGTTGCAATTTCGATTGAGAAGGGCTAATGTATTATTGTTGCAGGGAGGTCGTTTCACGTGAAACAAGTATCGTTTATACATATGGCTGATTTGCATCTTGATGCACCTTTTTCATCTCTTGGAGATGCAGATAAGGCCAATATCAGGAGAGATGAGATACTAAACTGTCTTAAAAGTATAGTCGAAAAGGTTCTGACTCAGAATATGGATTTATTAATAATCAGTGGGGATTTTTTTGAGGATAGTTGTGTTAAAGGCTCTACAATATTGATTGCTAAGAACCTGTTTTCGGAGCTTTACAAAACTGAAATAGTTATTTGTCCTGGAAATCATGATCCACTGAAAGAAAATTCATACTATAAAGCTTCAGAATGGGGTAGTAATGTACACATTCTTGAGGATTCTGGACAGGTATTATATTTGGAAAAATATAATACCTGTATTTATAACCTAGGAGCTAGAGGAAATGTAGACAAGGATTACCCTATTGTTCTTGCTAAAGACAGTTCAAGCCAGAATTTTAATATTCTACTTTTTCACGGAACAGTGGATATGCCTTTTGAGGAGGACAACTATAATTCCATAACATCTAAAGAGATATTTTCATTGGGTATGGATTACGTTGCTTTGGGGCATATGCATTGCTATTCTCAAAAACAAAGTGGGAAAACGATAATGATTAATCCAGGAAGCCCGCAGCCGATGGGGTTCGATGAAGAGGGTGCGCACGGCTTTATTCAGGGCAAAATAATGCTTTCGGAAGATAATCAAAAAAGCATTGAAGCAGAATTTGTTCCCTATGCCACCAGACGTTATCATAATCTAGATGTAAATATTAATGATTGTGCAAGTGATGTAGAGGTTATTGCCAAAATGCGTTCAACTGAACAAATAAAATTTTCTCCGATGGATCTATACAGTATTACGTTAAAAGGATTTATTCCAATGGAATACAATCTAGGGGTTAAAAATATATTAGAAGCTTTTGAGCAGAGTTGTTTTTTCATGAAAATAAAAAATCAGACGTCAATTCAGTTTAATTATGAACAGTACCTAGAAGATCCAGGAATTAAAGGTGAATTTGTACGAAGGATAATGGATATGCAAGAGTCGGAAACCTTACCTACGCGACGCGAAACCTTGTCTATGGCACTTCAGTACGGACTTCAAGCTTTAGAAAATGGACGAGTAGACCAGTAAAACTGAAAAAAGCAGGTATTTTATAGTCGCTAAGCGGCTCGTGGAGGGTAATTTGAAAATAAGTAGGCTTCATGTGAGGGGATTCGGAAAAATTGAAGATTTTGACATTACCCTTTCAAAGGGCTTGAATGTGATATATGGACCCAATGAGAGTGGCAAGTCTACCTTGATGGAGTTTATTAAAGCTATGTTTTATGGACTTAAGGGTGGAAGAGCAAGTAAGGATGGAATTGCTTCAGCAGCCAAGCGATATATGCCATGGAGTAATAATTCATATGGCGGATATATGAATTTTGAACTTGATAATGGAAGCTCTTACAGGATAGATCGAACTTTTGAAAATGGAACTGTAAAGCTATATGATGAGTCCTTTAATGAAATTACTGGTAATTTTGCAGACATTAAAGATGGAAGTGGTATAGCGCAAAAGCTCATTGGAATAAATGAAAGCCTTTTTGAAAGAACTGTATATGTGAAACAGCTGGGAACAAGGATAGATACTTCTGCGTCAAAGGATTTGATAGATAGAATATCAAATATACGACAAAGTGGATCAGAGGATATTTCGTATAAAAAGGCTGATGCTGCTTTGAAGGAGGCTTTAAAGCAACAGGTTGGAACAGAACGAAGCTATACTAGGCCGCTGGACATTATTAATAAGCGGCTTGGTGAATTGAATGAAACCAAAACCAGAATTAAGGATGAAAATAAAAGCCTTCTGGAAGCAAAATTAAAGCAGGAAGAGCTGTCCTTGCAAATAAGTAAGCTCACAGGGAGAGAAAGGCTTTTTGCCAGATTACTAGAGTTTTGTGAACTAAAAGAGAGACTTAGACTTCAGAATGAGAAGTATGAAGAAATAGAATTTTTAACTGAAAGAATTAAGCAGTCACAAAAAGAAAGTAATATTTTGGCCAAGGAAAAATTGTTGTTGGAGCAAAACATAGTTAATAATTCTGCCAAAGCAGAAAAAGGAGCAGCAACTTCTCAGGAGGGTGCTGTCAATAGGATAACTGAAGTAACACGGGATAAAATACAGAAACTAAAAACTTGGAGTAAAGCTTTAAAAATTTGCAGCATAGTATCACTCATAACTGTAATAGTAGTTGGTTGTGGAGCTTTTGCTTTCAGTGCTTTATCGACATGGGTTACGGCATTGCCTGCGCTGGCGGCGATAACCTTTGCTACTTTAAGGTTCAAAAGTAATAGGTCGCTGAGTAAACTAGAGGAGCAGCAAAGTGACTGTTATGAGAACATTGAGAAAGTTAAAACTGAACTCAATAATGCTCAGAAAATAAACCAAATACTTCAGCAGCAAATGGCTAGCTTGAATGATAGAATTACTAGCGAAAAAGCTCAATATGAACAACTGTTTAAAAGATTGCAGAATCAGAATATTAATTTTAAGCAGGTTGATATAGATTTATTGGAAAGTGAAATAGATAGAGTGTCTGAAAGGGTTTTAGAGCTAAGGAAAGCTGTTGATCTGGATCTAACCCGTACAGAAAAAGAGCTGTTTGAAAATATATTAGAGAATAATAGCGATAGTTTATGCGTAAGGATAACTGAACTAAAGGAGTTTTTAACAGCCCAGCTTCAGCAAAAGAAGCTTGAGAATGCTGCAGTTGAGGCTAATATTAAAAAGAGTGATAATATTCAAAAGGACGAATTTATAGAGGATGAGATTACAAGATTATCACAGCAAAAGGAGTCTCTTGAACAAAGGGGTGAGGCTTTGGGTATTGCAATTAAAACCCTCGAAGAGGCCACTAATGATGTTCAAAAGAAATATATACCTGTTATGAATAAAGTCTTTATGAGCACATTCTCCGGATTGACGGCCCAGAAATATTCTGACATCAGAGCTGGAGAGAATTTGAATATAATGCTAAGTGATCCTAAAACTGAAATGGTTGTTCCTGTGACCATGCTAAGCAGTGGCACTATAGACCAGATGTACTTAGCACTTAGAATTGCAATAGCGGAGACAGTGCTAAAAATTAATGAAGGCCTTCCATTTATTATGGATGAGCCCTTTGCACAATACGATGACGAAAGAATAGATAATGCGCTTAATTGCATTTATGATATTAGTAAAAAGCAGCAGGTTATCGTTTTCACTTGTAAGCAAAGAGAAGTAGATTTAATTAGTAGTCGATATCCTTGTAAAATCTGTTCATTGACATAATTTCAATTTGGAAATATATTTAAGGAACAACTAAATAATAATGAATAAGAGATAGAGGCAAGAATGAAAAAGAAAAATTTAGGGACTAGAACAATAGCAGTTATAACGCTGCTGATTTTTATTTTGAGCGGCTGTGGGAACAGAGATATTCCTATCAGTTCAAACGAACAACTACTAAGTGGAATAACTTCCGAAAATGCAGCAGTGATAACAGAGGCTGTGGTAGACATGTTTGAAAAGCCAGACATATTGAGCATGAGGACGACTCAAGTGCTTTATAACCAAGTAGTAAAGGTGATAAAAGAAGAAAACGCTTGGATGAATATAACGTTGTTAGATGGCAGCTCAGGTTGGGTAAAAAGTAAGTATGTGAGCAGAGATACATATAGTGTTACTGATGGCTCTATTAATAATAAAATAATTGTAACAGCTAAAATTGTTGATGTTTACTCGGGAAATACTAATAAAGTAAAATACAAGAAAATAGTTCTGGGAACGGAATTATATTCGATAGGTAAGACAAAAACAGGATACGATGTATTGATGCCTGAAAACAAAAGAGGCTGGATAGATGAAGGTGGAGTGATCGCAGTACCTATAAGCGATAATATAATACCAAAAACCACAAGTAATGACTTTGTGCAAACAATCAAAAAATTTAATGGCACTATATTTATTCTCGGTGGAATCAGCAGATGGGGTGTAGATTCTTCTGGACTTGTGTACATTTCTAGTAAAATTAATGGTGTAGACGTGCCCAGAGAACTGGAGGATTTGAAGAAATTCGGAACTGCTGTACAAGAAAAGAATATCCAGGTTGGCGACTTGATATTTTTTAGTACAGATAGCCTCAAGAAGGATGTTTATGACGTTGGTGTATGCACAGGGGAAAATGAATTTGTACACTCCAGTACATCAAGGGGAGTTATAACTGAAACGCTTGAGGATAGCTTTTTTAAGGATAGAATATGTGCCGTTAGGCGGATATTTTGAACCTAAACGTCGCCAAATAGACTTAGTCTGATACTAGCCTACCAAGCAGTGTTGCTATGTCGGCTGAAGAGTGGGGCTTTCCCAGGAACTTTGAATTCTGGCGCATTGTATTTAAAGTTACAGGATCATTTGCTACCTGAGATAGCACCTCTACAAGCTGGCTAGAGTTATCTATTTTGCTAGCGACACCACTTCTGATAAGAAAGCTAGCGTTACCCTCTTCTTGGCCTGGAATCGGAGAAATTATGAAAATAGGCAAGCCCTTAACAAGAGCCTCAGAAACTGTCATTCCTCCTGGTTTTGTAATCAAAAGGTCAGAGATATCCATCAACTCGTTAATTCTATCGGTATAACTTAATATTAATACCTTCTTACTGCTATTCTTTGCTGATTCCTCTAAATGACTCTTTAATTTCTGGTTAGTACCAGTTACTGCGATTATCTGTATGTCTATATCACAATCAAGAAGTGAGGCCATAGTGTTCTCGATATTTCCAAAACCCATTCCACCACCCATAACCAAGACTGTAAATTTATTGGCTAGGCCTAACTCACTAAGCAAACTCTTTCTATCTACCGCAGTAAGAAACTTTGGTGAAACAGGTATTCCATAGGGGAATATTATATTACTAGGAATCCCACGATTAATCATTTCAGTTTTCATTATTTCATTTGCAACGACAAAGGCATCCATCCCACTGTCTAGCCAAAGAGAATGAACTACATAGTCTGTTAATATTGCTACAGTAGGTATATTAAGCTTATTTTTTTCCTTTAGAGAGGATAACATTTGCATAGGAAAAGGATGAGTACATACAATCGCAGAAGGCTCATAATCCTTTATTAGTCCCTTCAAACGATAAGCTAAAAGCTTGTTCAAAGCCTTACTCATATCATAAATACCCGTACCTGTACCCGAAGCAGTATAAAGCATGCTATATAACTTGGGACTTCTTTTTAAAGTACCAAGATAGCTACTAACTATCACTTTATCAATAATAGGATTTATATACTTTAAAGTGTCTAATACATCGACTGACCATCCGTTAAACTGCTTTTCAATGGATTCTTTTAGTGCCTCAGCAGCTTTCATATGCCCAGTGCCAACAGAAACATATAATATCAATACCTTCATAGTGAATCTCCACTTTATTATTTTTAATGTTAAATCATTGATGAGCAATTACAAAATTTCAAATAATTTCGACAAACACTTTCAGGGGGTACGTATACCAGTCCTGTAACTAGAAATTATTTTAACTGCTAATCGAGCTAGGTAATTACTATTCTATATAAATTTTTGACAGTATGATGCAAATTAATACGTAAGTTGTACAAATAAAGCAAGAATCAAAAAACTATTGACTAAATTAACACAAAATAATAAAAAACGAATATTTTAACACACATTAACTAAAAATAACATTGCTAAAATACTAGTGAAATTGGAAGGAGGTACAAGATTGAAAAAGCTCGTAAAAATAGTGGCTTTCTGTTTAATAGTAGTTTTCAGTGTTACATTTCTAGGGCAAGGCGAAATGTATTTTGTTAGTACTGCTCCATCACTCAAAATGGGGGACAAAGGACAGGAAGTAAAAGATATGCAGCAGGAATTGGAAAACTGGGGTTACTATAATGGATATATTAATGGAATATTTGATACAAATACGTTTGCATCATTGATTCGATATCAGAGAACCTATGGGCTTAGGGCAGATGGCGTTGCAGATGAAAATACGCTTCTTACTATGGGGTTAGGACATATTATAGAAACTGGTACAGCTTATGGTGCAACAAAAAAAAATATATCAGATGAGCAGCTACTTGCTAGAGTCATAAATGGTGAAGCTAGAGGTGAGCCTTTCGAAGGACAGGTTGCAGTAGGCGGAGTAGTTTTAAATAGAGTGAAAAACTCAAAGTTTCCTAAGTCGTTAGCTGGTGTTATTTATCAACCAGGCGCCTTTACTGCGGTATCAGATGGACAGATTAATGTAGCTATTAACCCAAAATCAACAGTGGTAAAGGCTGCGCGGGATGCTCTTGCAGGCTGGGATCCCACGGATGGCTGCTTATATTACTGGAATCCGGCTACTGCGACTAGCAAATGGATTTGGTCCAGAAAGGTTCATCTAAAGATAGGAAGGCACTGGTTTGGAATATAAAAAATGGAGGTGAATTAATTGGAACAAAACGAATATGAAAGCATGAATAATCATAAAGTTGTGCGAAATAGAAGAAGAGGTTCTTGGTCAGTGACTATTGCCATACTCGCAATAATGGCTTTGGTGGGAGTGGGAAGCTGGGGATATTACCAAAATAAACAGCTGAAAGAATTAAAAATAGCAGTCAATAATCAGTACAATAGGGCTTTCGTAGATATGTCGGATTCTGTTGATAATGTAGAGGTGTTACTGGCAAAATCTTTAGTAACATCCACTCCAGTAAGTACGTCAACAATGCTCCAAGATGTTTGGAGGCAGTCAAATCTAGCACAAACGAACATTGGACAGCTACCCGTATCACCTCCTGTACTCGAAAAAACTTCTAATTTCTTAACTCAAGTTGGAGATATGGCATATGCACTCAATACCAAGACTTTAAATGGAACTGCCTTGAGTGACAAGGAGTACGCAAGTATTAAGAAACTACATGGATATGCTGTATCCTTGCAAAAAAACCTACATGGAATCGAAAATCAGATCAATGCAGGTAAAATGAATTGGGCAGGAAAAACAACTAACAGAGCTAGAGTATTAACCACTGCAAAAACCAATGATCCTCAGTCAAACCAAATGGAGAATATAGATAAAAATTTTCAAGAATACCCATCCCTTATTTATGATGGTCCATATTCTGACCATATGCTAAAGTCTAAGCCTATGGGGCTAAAGAGTGCTAAGGTTACTGTCAATCAGGCACAGGAGCTTGTTAAAAAATTCTTTGGAAGTGATAGAATTCAGGAAGTTAGAAAGCTAGACAACAACGAAATAGGTAGTATAAAAACCTTCCGCTTCAAGGTAATATTTAAGAATTCCACTGAGGAGCAAGGCGCAGAGATTGATGTAACACAACAAGGTGGGCAGATTTATTGGATGCTCAGAAATAGAGATTTCGGTAAAGATACTTTGTCTATGGAGTCAGCAAAAAAAGCAGCCTCAGACTTCTTGGCTAAAAACGGCTTTAAAAACATGAAGGATACGTATTATCAAAAAACCGATGGTACAGCAGTAATATGCTATGCATATACTCAAGATAACGTAGTAGTTTACCCTGATCTAGTGAAGGTGAAGATCGCTCTTGATAATGGTGAGATAGTCGGAATAGAGTCAAAAGGCTATCTACACAATCATACACAAAGAAAAATCCCTAGTGCCAAGCTAACAATGGAAGAAGCTCGCACAAAGATTAATAAAAAACTGACCATAACGAATCAGGGGAGGGCTATTATACCAACTGAATTCAAAACAGAAAAGTATTGTTATGAATTTAAGGGCAAGTCAGATGGTCGTGATTTTATTATATATATTAATGCCTTGACAGGGGCAGAGGAGAATATACTCCTGCTAATGACCACAGAAAATGGTACGTTAACAATGTAAGTTTCTTAGTGATAATGTTGTGTTTTGAAAAAGCATATATAGCGAAAAGCTGATTTCTGTATTGTACAGGAGTCAGCTTTTTTAATCCACTCTGATAAATAGATTTGTGTTTAGATCTGAAAGTACAACATTGCTTGACACATATATTTACAAATATTACAATGTAGTCTATATTGTGGTAAAGGAAACATTCGCAACATTTATACACTATACATCAGTTGTATAGTAAACCTTTCATCTAATGTTGTTACGATTATTACTAATCTAACTATTGAGAGAGAATTATTTGTATTGGACAATGGAAATTACCGTGTAATTATCCAAATTGTACAGGAGGGATACCAATGGAAAACATGATTGGGAATTATAAAATTAGTAATGATAAATCATTATTATCACTCGAAAATATAAAATAGCTTTTATCAAAAAGCTATTGGGCTAGTGATAGAACTATACAAACCATTGAAAAGTCGATTGCAAACTCTGATTGTTATGGCATTTTCTTTGATCAAAAACAAGTAGGCTTTGCGCGGGTGGTTTCAGATTATGCAACGGTATTTTGGATATGTGATGTTTTTATAGATGATAACCATAGAGGAAATGGACTAGGTAAGGAATTAATTCGTTGTATAGTTGAGTCTAATGATTATAAAGGTATTCGAGGAATATTAGCCACCAAGGATGCCCATGGCTTATATGAACAGTTTGGTTTCACAAAAGCAGAAGAAGGCAGATTTATGATGAGGCGGCTATATAAATAACGAAATGGAAGTTAGATAAAAGTCTAAGCATCACTAATGCCTGCTATTCTTTGATTGTAAAATAAAACTTGAGGGGGGAAGAACTGTGAGATCATTTGGAAAAATAATTGACTTAATAATTGTATTTATTGCTATTGAGTTTATACCTCGATTATCAGTTTTTTTAGCTAACTTGCTAAATCCAGTAATTCAAAGTTTTGATAAAGATGGAGTATTCTTATGGATTTCCGTCCATCATATTTTCCAGCTTATCCTAACAATAGGTATTATGAAGTTTTACTTCAAAAGTCGATTACGAGATTGGGGTTTTAATTTAGACAATAGACAAAAAGCAATTAAAATTGTAGGCTGGTTTATCCTTATATTTTCAGTGATTCAAATAATCGGGTCAGTGATATTGTTTATAAATAGAGAGAGTACTGAACCGTATTTTGGTTATTTGTTGACTTCTAAAAACATACTTGGTTATTATAGTTTTGAGGCATTTCTCTCTGGAACATGTGAAGAACCTTTGTTTAGAGGATTTGCAATTTTAGTATTAGCTCAATCCTGGAAAGGCAGATTTAGAATTGGGAAAATAGATTTTACTATTGCAGGAATTTTAGCTGCAATTTTATTCACTTATGCGCATATATCTTATAGCATATTCCCATTCAAAATTCTTCATTTAAGTCCACCTCAATTATTGACAGCTTTTGGAGTGGGGTTATTTTATTCAATAGTATTTCAGAAAACCAAAAGCTTACTTATACCAATACTTTTACATAATGTATCGAATATAATTGTGATTACCATTCCGTACATATTTCTTTTACTACAAAAGGCTACGTAAGTACAATGATGTAAGCGGGATATAAAAGGGTGAATCGTATAAATAAAAAAATAGGAGTTATGAAAATGAAGAGTATCAAACCTGGTAGAGGTCCATCTGGCATTTCTTTTGTTGGATCAGTTGTCGTAGTTATCTTTGGGGTATTTTGGACAATAGTGGCAGTTAGTATTACAGCTAACTCTCCATTCCCTATAATCGGAATAATGTTTCCGTTATTTGGAGTATTGTTTGTTATCGTAGGAATTTTCCAAGCAATATATAATTATAAAAATGCCACCGGAAAAGATAGATATTCAATTTATGATATTACGGATTCTAAAGAAGAAAGTGATCCTTCTGATGAGTGGATAAAAAATAAAGTTAAAAAAGAAATACAGGAAGAACAAAATAACGATACAGGTAAGTTCTGCCCATACTGTGGAATTAAGCTCGAAAGTGATTACATATTTTGCCCTAAATGTGGTAAAGCCATAAAAGAATAACAGCATCCTGCGTCCAATTTCTCCAAGTGCAGAAAGGTAGTGGAATGTGATTAGAAGGAATAATACACTTTATGTTTCTGATTTAGATGGGACTCTATTAGATCGAGAGTCAAAGCTTCAGGAGTATAGTAAAGACATAAAAAATTCGATGCAACTAAAGCAATAGGCATTCAAAAGATTAAAAGGTTAACAGGAGGTTCAAGGGTTATAAGCTTTGGTGACAGTCTGAATGATCTACCAATGTTCTCTATTTCGGATGAGGCATATGCAGTTTCTAATGCAGATTTGAAATTAATTGAAGTTGCTACTAAGGTAATTGGAAGTTCAGATCAGAATGGAGTTGCATTGTGGCTAAATAAAAATGTAAATATCTGAGATGTACTCAGCGGAATAAATTTTTAAATATGGGTATATCGTGGAGGTTATAAATGAAAAAAAGAATAATTAAATTAATCGTTATCTTATGTATTACCATACTAATAGGTCTATTTTTTACGATTTTTATTTATAAACTAGCTGATACTGTGGATACAGCACAAGATGCTGTACAAGTGTCTGGAAGGACAATTTTAAAAGTTATTTATGAAGATAAGGTAAAGGGCGGTGAGGTCATTTACTTTATAAATAGCTTGGATTACGATAAGGCACGGTTGGCAATTGGGTTTGTAAGAAAAGACCTATGGGGATGGAAATGGATATACGGTGGAGATCATGGAAGCATTAATTCTTATTGTAAAGAAAAAGGGTTTTCAGCTTTATTCCTTCCTGCAGTTGAAGGAACTCCGTTTCCAATATATCATGGAGCGATTATTGACCCTAAAATAGACAAAATTAAAGTAACAGAGTTACAAAGTAACATTAGTAATGAAGCTAAAATTGTAGGAAGCGGCTACCTTAGAATATGGTTTACATACATAGGGAATTTAAAAGGTTCAAAATTCAATATAAAAGCATATTCAAAAGATGGTAAAGAACTCTCTGTAATTAACGATGATATGTCTCCATATAGTGCAGACCAAAAACCAATGAAGCAACAATCGGTAGCTAGTTATTTGAAGGATTTGAAAGAAAAATTTGGAGATTAAAAAAAATACAAATCAAAGGAGTATCAAGAATGCTTGATTTAGTAAGGTTTGAAGAAATAGTTGTTTTATTAAAGGATAGATTATCACAAATTCCAGAGAATATTACCGATAGAAAGGTAATGGATGATGACTGGACCTTAAAGGAGATTATTGGACATTTAATCGACTCAGCAGCGAATAATCATCAAAGATTTGTAAGACTACAGTTTGGTGATTTATTAGACTTCCCAGCATACAACGGGGAAGAATGGGTTAAAGTCCAGAGGTATGCCGACATGAAATGGAAGGATATAATTATACTCTGGTATAGTTATAATTGTATCTTATTAAAAGTTATAGAGCATATGGATAATGCTTCCCTTCAGAATGTATGGGTTAAAGGAGAAGAAAAACTTTCTCTTGGACATTTGGTAAATGATTATTATCAGCATATAGAGCTACATATTGACCACTTTGAGAGAAGATTAAAGGAAATCAGTGGGGAAAACTAGACGGAGGTATTGCATATGAGAGCATTAGCAAAGTTGGCAGTAAAGATTGTGGCGTTATATTTTTTGTGTTTTGGCTTTTAGGGTAACAATAACGATGAAAAAAATTAACCAAATATGAAGTATAGTGATTATATTAACATAGGAGAGGTAGATAAAAATGCAAAAGTGGAGAGCGGTTTTACTAGGGATTTTGGGTATATGCGTTGTTCTAGGAGTATTTATTGGAATGTTTTTGAGAAAAAGTGGAATCGGAAGCATTAAGATAAGTAGACTATCTATATTTGAAGTGGTTGAGCTAATTTGTCTTGTTATTGTGATAATTTGTGCCATATTTGACTTTCTGAAAATCCGTAAAGATAAGAAGAAATTTGGGAAGTTAAGAAATAGTATAACAAATTTAAAAGCTGGAAGAACTAGATTTGGGCTTATCGGAATTACTAGTGTAGTTATTTTCGAACTAGTTATATTTGGTATAAGTCCTTCAGTAAGTATGTTCATAATGTTTCTTATGGTTGTAGTTCCAGCTTTTATGTTTTTTTATCACAATATTCAGAAAAATGGTGTAAATGAAAACGGTATTTTCTTTTGGGGAGTATTTTTCCTATGGAAGCAAGTTAAAGGTTATATCGCAAAGGAGCCAGATCAAATTGATATAGTAGTTATTCAAAAGGTTGGAAGTAATTTTGATAATAAAATAAGTCTTAAAATCAAAATTGATGAATACGGGGATGTGCTAAGAGCGTTTAGTGAAGGTGTTCTAGTGAAAGAGCTTTAGTATTGTTATAATTTGTGGAGTTAACATACCAATTAAAAAAAATAATACATAATATTGTTTAGCATCAAAAAATCGCATTTCAAATTTGATGGATGTATAAGTATAAATAATTATCAAAAAAGTAAGATATGATTTTCTACAGTAATGGTCATGACGGATCTGATTCCAATGGACTTCATAACGTATTGCTTCCGAGATAAATATTACAGAACCTTACATTCAACTATTGTATAAATATTCAAAATAGTGTATGATTATACAATAGTTGAATGTAAGGGGGTATACAAATGAGATTATTAGAAGAACTACAAATGAATGCTTATCCATCATTACAGACTATGTTATATGATGGCTGGGTTTTGAGATTTGCTGATGGTTATACAAACAGAGCAAATTCTATTAATCCTATATATCAGTCGCTAGAAAACATAGATGAGAAGATAGATAAATGTGAGATCATATTTAGAAAAGAAAACTTAAAGCCTATGTATAGAATAACACCTTTTGTTTATCCGAGTAATCTAGATGAATTGCTTGAAAATAGAGGGTACGAGAAAATACGCCAAACAAGTATTAGAACTTTAGACTTGAGTAGCATAATGGAGCCAACTATTAATTCAATCATAACGAGCAGTGAGCCAGACCATCTATGGTTCGATAACTACTGCGAATTTAATAATGTTAATGAGAGAAATAGAAGTAATTATAAAAAAATGCTTGGCAATTTGATTCCGGATAAGTTCTTTACTTCTTTACTTGTAAACAATGAAGTAATTGCATGTGGTATGGGAGTAATAGAAAATGGATTTATGGCGTTATTTAGTATTACTGTAAGTGAACAATATAGAAATAATGGGTATGGTACGCAATTGCTTATTAATATGCTAAAAGAGGGTAAGGCTTCTGGTGCAAAAACTGCATATTTGCAGGTAATGCTAGATAATATACCAGCCTTACAGTTATACAATAGGCTAGGTTTCAAGGAAGAATATAAATATCATTATAGAGTTTTGTAAGGCGAATGTATCAGATAAAAAGGGGGATTATATATGTCTAATAAATCAGACTCAGCTGAACAATGCTTTAGTAATGGATTTAATTGTGCGCAAGCAGTTTTTACAACGTATTGTGAAGATTTAGACTTAGATACAGAAACTGCTTTGAAAATTTCGGGGGCTTTCGGTGGAGGAATGGGACACATTGGGGAAACGTGTGGGGCTGTAACTGGAGCGTTTATGCTAATTGGATTAAAGTACGGAAAATCCAAAGCTGATGATAACGCTGCTAAAGAAAAAACATATGCTCTTGTACAAGAATTTACCAAATGTTTTAAAGCTGATTTTGAATCGGTGAAGTGTAAGGAACTACTTAAATACGATATTAGTATTGATGAAGGTATGCAAAAGGCAAGGGAGGAAGGTTTATTCAGCTCTATTTGCCCGATGCTGGTAAAAAGGGCAGTTGAAATTATTGAGGATATTCTATAGTAGAAAAATATTAGCTAAAAACTGCATGGCTCATTTCACAATGATGAGCCATGCAGTTTTTTATTAATTTCTAGCTGATTAATAGATTTATATTTTCATATCTCTCAAAAGGTGATTTCATTGACACAAAAAATGTAAAACGTTACAATAAATCTATATTGTGGTAAATGAGATGTGCCCCGCCAAGAAACTTTACGTAAAAGATCAGTAAGTATAAAGAACTATAGTGACAATATGTAGAGAAAATAAGGGAAGTTAATTATCCGCAAGTGAGGGGGGCTATAAAACCCCATCATAATTAAGGCCGGAGAGAGCATAGTATAAGAGCAGAAGGAGGTTACATTTGAAAAGACGGTTAATTTATTGTAGTTTATCAGTTTTGTGCTTTGTAGTATGTATTCTAATTGTTATATTATTTAATGATAATCATTTCATTAGAGGATTTATTGGAGATGTAATTGTTATTTTGCTGGTATATTTTCTCAGTAAGATTTTTTATGACTTTCATGCTCAAAAGCTTACTACTTTTGTTCTTATGGTGGCTTTTGCCACAGAATTTTTACAGCTTGCGAAGCTTACAACTTTTTTAGGACTTGAACACAATACACTGGTTCGACTAATATTTGGATCGGTTTTTGACCCATATGATTTATTTGCTTATACAATTGGAGCTGTTTTGGTATATGTTATTGATACAAGACTAGTAAGAAGGGTTGTTTTTGGTAATAAACAATAGTTGTGATACGTATTCTTCAAGATGAAAGACAATACAAAGATAACAAAGGAAAGGTCTATAATTATGGAAACAAACAAAAAATTGCCGTTATTTATTATCACTGGTGCAAGCTGTGTGGGGAAATCAGCAATGTCTGAAATTCTCTTTAACAGATGGCTCAAAGATAACTCCGATAAAACAAACCCAAACATAAAACTGCTTAACAACTCAAAGTTAACACTAGAAGAAACTGCCCAAATTGCAGATGCTTGGATTCGTGAGTGTATGGCAAATGAAAGGTCGTAAATGTGAAGCGTTATATAAGATATACCCAAAGGCAGAAGTGCTCTGTGAACTTGATTTAGTGGATAGTATGATAAAGCAACGGTAAACAGCTTAAGAATTAGGGGTGAGTCACATTAATAGTCAGTCATTAATTTATAAGCCTTTCGAGGATGGACAAGAGACTGTTGTTTCGGAAATGGTATGGGAAGTTTTTAGTGAGTTTGAAGCTCCTGATTACTCCAGTGAGGGAGTAGACACTTTTAAAGAATTCATTGTTCCAGGAATTCTTGCTGATAAAATAAAAAACGAACATTTTAAAGTTTATTGTTGTTTTGGTGAAGCTTCTCTGGTAGGTGTTTTAGCATTAAGAGATACTACTCACATTTCGCTATTATTCGTAAAGAAGAAGTATCATAGAAGAGGCATTGCGAAGGAGCTCTTAAGGATGGTAGTTGAGGATATTAGTAAGTTAAAAAGTGATTTAAGGGAATTAACAGTCAATTCCTCCCCCTATGCTGTTAAAATTTATAAAAGATTGGGGTTCGTCGCTACTGACACTATGCAGGAGCAAAATGGGATGAAATTTACACCAATGAAAATGCTTATGAATGTTTGGGAAAACTGAAATATAACTGTACATATGTGGTTGAGCGAAATGTTCTTCTTAAACATACACTTTGGATGTACTTTCTGTATTATTTTTTTAAAGGAAAAGGAATATGATTGAGTTAAAAGTTAATGACTATTACAAAGTTTTAGACCTATTTCAAAACGTGGATATCAATACTTTATTTGCTAAATCAATTATTTATAGACAAATTCCCGGGGCAGTATATGCTGATAATGATAAAGAGCCAAGTACATTTTATATTGCACACCCATATGGAATGTCTCTACTTCTTGGAAGTACCGAAAACAAAAATTTCAATACAGAATTATATCATTATATGGTTAACAAGAATAATGTTAGAAAGAAGAATGAATGGTTGCAAGTGTTCCCAAATACTTGGAATGATGTAATAAAAGCTATTCTAGGGTCTTTGTTAGTGATAAATGAACCGATCAACAATGAAGCTTTAATTACCAAAGATATAGGTAATAAAGTTATAGAAAACACTAGAATTAATTTTACTTTTGATAACAGTCAGTATAGAAATGTTATTATGAATTCTAATACACCGTCATATGAAATAGTAAAGACAACAAAAGAAATGTTTTGTAAGATACAAGGGAGTGTTATTCCAAAGTATTACTGGAGCGACGAAGAGCAATTTGATAGAAATGGAATTGGATTCAGCTCGATTTATGATGGAGAGATAGCCGCAACAGCATTTTCGGCTTTTAGATACGAAAAACAATTAGAAATTGGAATTGAGACTTTAGAAAAATATCGAGGAAAGGGTTTTGCATTTAAGGTTTGTTCAACTCTAATAGATTATTGTTTGAAAAACAACCTAGAACCCATTTGGTCATGTAGAAAAGAAAATGAAGGTTCGTATAAATTAGCCCAAAGTCTAGGCTTCGTACCAACAATTTCTATACCATATTATAGGCTTGTAGTTTAGGGAACTGTTTTCAAATTCGAAAAGAGGAGGGCTCAAATGTTAAAAAAGCTGGTGTTTATAAGTGTTATAGTTCTAATATGCCTATCAATTTCTGGTTGTAAAGAACCAACACAATATCAACAAAGTATATATAATGATAATTCTCTAATAGTTAAAGAGGGCGATTCGTTTTTTACTTCAAGATATAGTTCAAAAGGAAGTAATGGGGATATAAAGGTAACCTTTTCAAAACTTACAGGTTCAAAAACTCTATGGGATATAGATTATACTGAAGAAAAAGAAATTAACATTAATTATAGTACTAAAAAATCAAATGGAGAATTCAAACTTGTACTAATAAATCCTGATGGCAAAATTTATTATTTGAATGAGAAAACCACGGAAGGTAAATATAGTAGCAAGCTTGCAGTAGGAAAAAATAGAATAAAAGTTGTTGGAAACAGCGCAACTGGAGAAATTGTTCTGAAAATAGATAAATAAAAGTAGATAATCCGTGTCAGCATAGCAAAGCTAAAAAAAACATATTTCGAAGGGGGCCATTTTTATGAGGTTTGGTAAAAGTATAAGTATGGTTACGATAGTAGCAATACTTATTACATTATGTGGATGTAATAATAGTTTAAATACCACCGTTTCCGATAATGTAAAAACGATAGTTTCAACTAATACAGTTTCAGACTACATAAAAGCTAAAGTCTCAACTAGTACAGTTCCAGACAAAGCTGCACCTAAGCTTACTAAATCAGAATTAACAAAGGTAATCTTAAGTAGCAAGGTTCTAAATCAAGATATGAAATTAAACATCTATTTACCAAAAGGGTACAGTAGCAACAATAAGTACCCAGTTCTATATATGATACATGGTTATTCGGGGAATGAAGATAGTTGGATGCCAGATCTTAAACTTAATATTAGAGCCGATGAATTAATAGATAGCAATAAAATAAAACCCTTAATTATTGTTGCTCCACAAATAAATAATAGTTATGGAATAAATTCATCTGAAACAGCAAGGCAACTGGGGAATAATCCCAAAAACAATTTGTTTGAAGGTTTGTATGAGGACTACTTGTATAAAGAAGTTATTACATTTATTGACTCAAATTATAGTACTATATCTACAAAAGATGGACGTTATATTGGTGGATTATCGATGGGGGGATGCGTGGCATTGCACCTAGCGTTCTCTCACTCGGATATGTTTAGCAAAGTAGGAGGTCATAGTCCTGCACTTTTTGTAGACGAAACTCCAAGTGGCATTGTCACATGGCTTTATCCTAATGAAACTTTAAGAGAAGAAAGAAATCCAATATATATTGCTCAAAATAAAGATCTTAAAGCATTAAATGCTTATTTAGATTGCGGTGATAAAGATAGCTATAAGTTCTATGAAGGCTGCGATAGGCTATATAAAATACTACAAGATAAAGGAGTTGAATCCCAATATCACTTTAATTCAGGCGCACATGATGGCGCTTATTGGGAGGGGAACTCAGAAAAATATCTTTTGTTTTATGCCGGAAATTAGCCTTTAACAGGGATGCCAAATAGTTTTAAATAGAGGGTTTGAGAAGGAGAAAATAATAATGGATGAAATAATTTTTAATAGAAAAGTAGAATCTAAAGCTGGAGGAATTATTAATATTATTGCAGGTGTTTTATTAGCCTTTATATTTTCAGCTACAGGTTTCTCAAGTATGGAAAAAGGGAATTCATTTATTGCTAAAGTAGCTTTCAGTTGTGCAATTGTAGAGCTGGTATTGTTTGGTTTCATTGGAGTATCGAGGCTAATAATTAGGGCAAAGACTGAGTATTTAAGGGTTCTTGATAGAGAAATATTTGTAGGTAGGACACGAATTAGCAAAAACGAAATAACAAAAATACATATTCCCGAATTTGATGAAAATGGGTTCGCTAAGGCTATGGGAAAGAAAAGAAATAAACTAATAAATGATAACATTATTTTAATTGAAAAAGCCAATACCAAGAAGATAAAAATTCACCTTAATCTATTTGAAGACACAACATCTAATAGGATTAAGGAAACGCAATCACAATATTTATCCGATGAATAAGATTTAGAGGAAGTAAAAACTCCCAACATCCAAGGACTTTCTTATAATATTGGTGTAATCGAGGTAATACTATGGTATTGAGCAATTGCAACCTAAAGTTTCTTTAGTAATCACAATTATTGATTTTCTTTTATGGGGTATCAATAATAAATCCTATCAAAACCTAATTTCAAAATTTTTGGCACTGACTATTTTGTTCGTGGCAATGTTGGTATTTGGAAGATATATATCTTGGTCACACATTGAGAGTAAAGTAAATATTAAAAAGTTGGAGGATGAGAAACTAAGAGTTAAGATAGACTTTTGCTACTTTTGTGGAAATGAATTAAATGAAGATAAGAAAGTATGTCCAAATTGCAAAAGGAAAATTGAACAATGAAAACTTAAATATTCAAGCTAGTCGGATTGAATGAAGTATCAACATAAATTTAAAGAGGAAGAGAATAATTATTGTGAAAATAATTAAAAAAATATTGATTGCAGTTGGTATCCTTGTTGGCGTAATTCTTGTGTTATATGCGCTTTATGTATATAAATGCAAGTCTGAATTAGGTAAATTTCATCCAAATGAAACAAAGGAAATAGTTCAAGGAATATATTCAGTAAAAGACATATTTGTTAATTTATATTTTGTTAAGACCGGCAGTAATTATGTGGCTATTGATGCTGCAAGCAACCTTCAAAATGTGAAGCAGGAAATGGACAAACTTAATATTACACCTAAAAAGGTTATAGCAATTTTGCTTACACATACAGATTATGACCATGTTGGTGCACTAGAGTTGTTTAAAAATGCCAAAGTATATATATCATCTGCGGAGGAGCAGATGATTAACGGAAAAACTGTGAGGGAACTAATTAATAATAAGAATAGGCTGGATAGTGCTTATGAAATGATTGTGGATAATCAAATGTTAGATATTTCTGGTCTTAAAGTCAAGGGGATTCTGACACCGGGGCACACTCCCGGCTCTATGTCTTATATAATTAATGATAGATATTTGTTTACTGGAGACACCTTGAGTATAAAAGATGGAAAAGCAGAATTGTTTAACAGATTCTTCAATATGGATTCCGATAAAGAAGGGAAATAATTACAAAGGTTTCAGCGTTATCTGGCATCAAGGATGTTTTTACAGCGCATTATGGATATACAGATGACTTTACAGGTGCTTTAAGTAGTTGGAAAGAGGAAGAAAACTAGGTGGGTCTTTTTTAGGAAGGAAATTAAAGTGAGTGGAATTCTAATTATGGGAGGAACAACCTTTGTTAGCAGCTCGTTAGCAAAGTATCTTATTAGCAAAGGGTATGAGGTTGACATTCTTACCAGAGGGCAAAAACCTGCAAGCTACACTGGCTATAGGGAACACTTGAGGTGTCATAGACAATCAAAAGCAGATATGCAACACGTACTTAAAGGAAGAGAATACGAAGTGATTTTTGACATTTCCGCTTATACGAAAAGTGATGTTGAAGTTTTGCTCTCATCGGTTGAAACAAAAAAGCTTGATAAGTATGTATTATGCTCTTCTGGGTCAGTTTATAGGCCAAGTGATAATCCAGTATCAGAAGTAGCTGATAGAGGGGAAAACCTTAATTGGGGGCAGTATGGGTTAGATAAAAAGGAAGCTGAGGATTACCTATTTGATTTGAATCGGAAAAATGGATTCCCAGTGATTATATTCAGACCTACATATATTTATGGTGAAAATAACAATCTTTATAGAGAAACTTATTTCTTTGATAGAATAAAATATAACCAGATTATTCCAGTTCCCAGTGGTAATGATACAAGAACACAATTTATTCATATAGAGGATTTGATTAAGGTATTTGAATCTTCTATATCCAATAAAAATATAGGTAGCGCATATAACGTTACCAATCCTGAAGTCGTTTCATGGAATAAACTTGTGAATAGTTGTGCTGCTGCAATTGGGAAAAAAGCTTTTATAAAAGAAATAGATAGCAGTAAAAATATTAAAGCAAGATCATATTTTCCATTCCGTGATGTGACCTATCTTCTTGACATATCAAATTTGGTTAGAGACGGATTTTATGTTCCTAATATTAATTTAAAAGAGGGTCTCGCAAAGGCATACAAAGGGTATGCTAATGAATTACCAAGAATAAATGACCTCGGAATGAATATGATAGAGCATGTGCTGAAATAAACTTAAATTAGTCAGAAAATAAGCATCGAGGTAACTTTATATGAAAAAGGCAATTATTATTGGTGCAAGTAGTGGAATTGGAAGAGAAGTAGCGAAAATTCTTTCAAAAGATAATTACATATTAGGATTAGCAGCAAGAAGAAATGAATTATTAGTTCAACTTCAAAAGGAACTAAATACAGCTTCATGTGTAAAGTGTATTGATATTTCTAAACATGAAGAGGCAATAAGCCAATTAATTGAATTAATAGATGAGATGGAAAATGTTGACTTAATAGTAATTACTTCAGGAACTGGGTACATAAATAATGAACTCGATTGGGATAAAGAGAAAGAAACTATTGATGTTAACGTCAGTGGAGTTACAGCGATGATAAATATTTCTTTAAAGTATTTCATGGAAAGGAAAGCTGGACATCTTGTAGTTATCTCTTCAATAGCCGCATTAAGGGGAAGCGGTATCTGTCCAGCATATAATGCTTCTAAAGCTTATATTTCTAATTATTTAGAGGGTATAAGGTGTAAGGTCAAAAAGAATAAAATAGACTTAACTATAACAGATATTAGGCCTGGACTTATTGATACTGAAATGGCTAAAGGTGAAGGATTATTTTGGGTTCAATCACCTCAAAAAGCAGCATATCAAATCTATAAAAAAATAAAACAAAAGAAGGATATTGTTTATATAACTAAAAGATGGCATATCGTTGCATTGATATTAAAACATATGCCTAATTGGATTTATTATAAACAATAATAGCACCGTCATCCGTGAGAACCAGAATCTAGGGCTCACTTATAAATGTACGGGAGTAATGTGAGGACACATATAAGGGGCAATTGACTAGTATCTCATGCCCCTAAATAATTTGTAGTCCATTTTCGAATAATATCACTTAAACCTCGGCATGTCATCTAAATCCTCAACACCAGAACTATTGGGGTCTGCACTTAGATACTCTCCACCATTTTTACCCCTTACTACGTTGAATCCTTCTAAAGAACCTTCCCGTGCCATTAGAATGGCACGATTCAAAGGACAAACATCTCCATTTTCAAACATTACATCAGTGACAGCACCTACTTCATTCTTCTTGACCTTGATAATTTTATTTTCATCATTCATAAGTTTACCCCTTCCTATACATATAAAAATTTTATTTACTAACGTTAATACGCAACTGCATCCAAAAGCGCTAGTTGTGCAAATTCGAAAACTTAATTATGAACATTCAGTATTTAGTATCTCAAGGATACTTAGTATTAAACTCCCAATTTATTCATAATTATATTTGTGAAGCAATTTGATACGAGGTGCGTCATATCAACCTATTGATTGTAAATTTGGTAAATGATAGAATATAGTATATTGACTAACTTATAGGAGATAGGATGCAATAACTCCTGAATAGGTTGAAATCTCTAATGAAGGAGTAATGCTAAAATTATTTTTAGATTATTTTATAAGGAGTTTTTATGCCAACTGTACTAATACGAGAGGCAGAAAAAAGTGATTTAATGGGGTTACTCAGCCTATATACTCAATTACATGATAATGCTTTTCCAGAGATAGATGAGAGTATTGTTAATTTGTGGAAAGATATACTTTCTAATCCCCAACACCGTATTATCGTGGGGTGTCTAAAAGATAAAATTGTTGCTTCATGCGTTATTATAATTATAAAAAATCTGACACATAACCAGAGGCCCTATGCATTAATTGAAAATGTTATTACAGATGAAAACTATAGGAATAAGGGGTATGCTACTGACATTTTAAACTGTGCTAAAGAAATAGCAATACAAAACAACTGTTATAAAATCATGCTTATGACAGGATCAAAACAGGAAGCTACATTGAGATTCTATGAAAAGTTAGGCTATAATAAAAATGATAAAACAGCCTTTATTCACTGGCTAGAATGAAAACATCAAAATTTGTTTAAAAGATAGGATTCAGATGGAGTATAAATTCCACCGAATCCAGTGATCTAAGAATATAATACACGATTATTTGTAGTATCCTAAAAACTAATTGTGGATTAGCTATTTATAAGATAAGAACAATGGCATGTATTATTAGCATTTTAATATAATGCATAAATTTAAGGGGGCTCTAGCATGGATATTAGCAATGTACCGGTAGTACCGTTTTTGGCAACATCCTTTTTTGTATTTTTAAATATTTTAATTTATATTGCTGTGGGTGTAATGATTGTTTATGGATTTATTTTGTTAGTAAAATTTCTTGGTGCAGGAACTAAGGCGTTTAACATTTACATCCCAAAAAATAGCAATTCTTATTCGAATGTAAAAGATAATGGAGAACAGAAATAAAGCAAGTAGTGCAGAAAATGGAACATTTTTCTCCCCGAGTAGTCTAACATATATAAGTCGGCAGAAAATAACCCCTTCAAAAGTGGGGTGTTATTATTTAGTTGTTCTAATAAGTATTGGAGGATTATATATGAAAAAAACTATTTCAGGAGTCATTCTTGCAGGAGTCATTTTATTATCAAGCACTTTTTCCTTTGCACAGGCAGCGACTCAAGTTGAAGCAACAGCAGCAGCTAAGTTCACAGACATTTCAGGACATTGGGCGGAGAGTTTCGTTCAGAAGCTAGCAGAAAAAGGTGTTATACCTTTTGGACAAGAGAAATTTATACCTGGTAAAGCTATTACAAGAAGCGAGTTTATGGTTATGCTTCACAAAGCAATGGATATTCAGATTGCATATTTAAAAGCACCAGATATTACAGATTATTTTAAGGATGTTAAGCAAGATGCAACCTATACATCAGCCTTGATCGATCTCGTAGCAACAAGTATTCTAGATGACGAAGGAAAGATATTTAACCCCGATGCTACAGTTACTAGGGAACAAATGATTCACTACGTCATGAATGCCTATAAATATAAAATGGGTGATAGATTCGCCTACATTAAAATTAAGGGTGGCTTTTTCAGAGACCATAATGAGATAATGCCAATATATAGTGGGGATGTGGATTATGCAGCCTACTCTAAACTAGTTGTTGGTGCTGGTAAAAATTTATTTCACCCAAAAAGCAAAACAACACGTGCAGAAGCTGCAGTTATAATCTCTAAGTTAATGAACCTTGTGGAAAAGCAAAATGCGGAAGTTGTCATTAAGCCAAGTGTATCAGTCAAAGAGGATTCTCTCGATATGAAGCTGAGTATAACTAATAATTCTAAAAACATAGTAACCTTTACTCATTCCTCAGGACAGAAATTCGATTTTGTTTTTCTAGATAAAGATATGAAAGAACTCTATAGATGGTCTGATGGAATGAACTTTACAATGATGTTAACAAGCTCAAGCATAGAAACTGGTAAGACACTTGAGTATAGCGCAAGCCTAAATGGTGACCAATATAAGGCCATTAAGGATAAAATGGTGTATTTGAAGGCGTATTTAATTGGTAGCTCAGATTCTTTTGTTATCAATACTAACGGGTATGAATTAAAGTTAAAGTAAAGTTATTAATGAAAAAATGTTCTTAGATTCAATATAGAATTGCAAAGAATATTTATAAAATTGACTTAAGCATGCAGGGTTTATTAAACGGCCTGAGCGGCTTAGGTCATTTTTTTAGAAGTAAATGAAATATAATGTAAATATTATATATCAAAATGCATAAAGTAATTGTAATGATTAGTATTGAATAGTAATATTAGATGGTAATAAAGATAACTATGATTAGCCTAATGGTATTTCCAATATGTTAAATCATTTTTTAGGAGGATATTTGGTGGAGAATAACATTGACGGTCCGTTTTCATCTATTCATGCAGAGCGGAAAAATAATAAATATCCAGGCCCTGTGATAGCTGGTATATTTTTCTCATTAACAACGATACTTTTAACTTATGGCGGTGGACTCTTAGCTTTTAAAAACGGTTTTCTCAGAAGTGGGGTTGGGGAAGTACTGTTTATACTCTTGCCAGTCTTGATATTTTTGATAGTTGGGAAATATAATATAAAAGATACACTAAAGCTAAGGAGAACAAGACCTATAAACTACTTGATAGTAGTCTTTCTAATGATGTTTGGGATGCCCGTTGTAGGAGTGCTCAATGCTATAGTATTAGGAATAATAAGACTTGTATTTGGTAAAAATCTGCCTATAGAACAGATTTCAATACCTGATGTACCAACACTTTTTATTGCCATATTAGTAATAGGCATATCGGCTGCAGTCTGTGAGGAAACTCTATTTAGAGGCTTGATAAGCAAGGGATACTCTAAGTTTGGGGTTGTGACTTCGTTGGTAATTACGTCAATATTATTTGGAATCCTACACAGAGATATTCAGAAAGGCGTCAGTACTATACTATTGGGCGCTCTAATAGGTTTCATAGTACATAGGACGAAAAGCATATACGCGGGAATGGTTGCTCATTTTACAAATAATACAGTTGCTGTTTTGTTAACTTTCGGTGCGGCAAAATTGTCAGAAAAATTAGATAAAGTGGGTATCAATCAAGCTCAAAGTTTTGATTTTTCCAATATTCCGACAGCCTCTCTGGTAATAGCAATTGTATTTTATGCGTTAATGTTTTTAGGTTTTGTTGCTGGTTTCGTCACGTTAATATATGCCTTCTATAGAAGCACCGAAAAAGAATCTAGACTAGAGACTGTACGCATGCAGCTTCAAACAAAAGTTGATGAAGATATGCAAGTGACGAATAATACTATGGCTACACAAGGGATACAGGTGACGAATAATACTATGGCTACACAAGAGATACCTATGCCAATTGTCCATAAGGATAGAACAAACAAGTTTAGTGTAGCTGCACTTATTGGAGTTCTGCCTGGAGTAATTCTAATATTTCTCACATTTGTAGGTCAAATTCTAGAGCTAATGAATGTGAACAGTGGTTTATTATATAATGTATTAAAAGCATTATGGCTGGTTTAAGTAACACTAAACAATGATGAATAATAAGTGATAAGTACCCAAAGTACAATGGCGATAGGCATTAATTTAATCCTTTAAGTGGTTGACTATTAATATGATAGACACAAAGTGCTATATCTGAGAATTTAGGCTGCGAATATCCGTTCCTGCCAGTACGAGCCTATCAAAATGTCCCACAATTCTGGAGGTTATACGTTCAGTATATAACTCAAATAGCTTCTTAGGCCCCATATTTGTGGAGATAATGGTCTTGCAGGCAAAAATAGAATTACGAGCTTGGCGAGTATTTAAAATGTTTAAAAGCTCTGCATACCTAGCATCGCTCAGAGGTTCTGTACCAAGGTCATCAATGATAAGCAATTCCACAGAAAAAATACTCTGATATCTATCATCATTAAAATTATCTTCTTTAAAAGCTTTCATTTTGTACTCAGTAATAATATCAAACAGCATTGGCGCTGTTAAATATAGCACAGTTCTACCTTGATTAATTAATTCTCGAGCTATACAAAAGGATAAGAAGGTTTTTCCAACGCCTGTGCGCCCACTAAAAAAAAGATTCTTTTGATTTGTATCGTCAATGCTTTTGGTGAATTCTAAACAGGCGTTCTTGATACTATTGATATTTTCACGTGGAGAAATAGCTATACCATATTTAGCTTGATCCACCTCAGCTGGATATATAAGCTCATTAAAATTTGCGAAGCACTCATGACCGGTAAGACTGATATTTGATTTCGCAAATAGATGGCTGATTACTTGCTGCTTGTAGCAGGAGCAGCGCTTAGAACCAGAGGAGTCGCTCACATAACCAGTATCGCAGCACTTGTCACACTCATATTGTGGCTTAAATAACTCTACACCTAAGCCGTTGCTTTTCAACAGTTCGATTTTTTCGTTAGAAAGTGAGTTCATAGTTTGATTGAGCTCGATTAAAAGCGCGGGAGCATCAACATTTGAAAACAAAATTAATCTGTTATATTTAATTCCTAACTGATTAATTTGGTCATCAATTTCAAGCAGGCGTGGTATTTTGGAATACAACTCTGCTTTGCGCTGCTCGGCCACATCTGCGTATAGTTTCTGTCTTCTTTCATATTCTCTTGCAATAATATTATGGATATCTCTGTTCATAGCAACTCCAAACAATTAATTAGTTTATTTCTAAGATTAAAAAGTAATGATAACCGATTATAAAATATATTCTGATTTTCATAACTAATCCTATTTGCATATCTAATCCTTAAAATGAGACTGTATTTAAACTCAACCTAAGATGACTTAGGTGTATTTGTAAAGAAGTTATCATAATAATCTTCACTGTATTCACGTTGATCGAAATTATCTCTCTGTGAGTCTTTTGGCTTTGCTTTTTGAGTGCTTTGGGTATTTTGATACTGTGACTTGAGACTGTTTTCATAGCCCATAATTTCTTCGGCTGAAAGCAATCCTAGGTCATGCCATTTAGTTAAAGCATTGTTCAAAAACTTGAAGTCTGGGTTGGTTTTGCCAACAGTCTTCTTGAGGGCAATCTCAATAACATCAAAGCCATACTTATAATCAATAACCCATCTTTCAACATATTCATGTTCATATTCAGTCAGTGCTCTTCGAAGGCGCAGCTTCTTAATAATCGTGCCCTTGATTCCACGAACCAGAGACATTTCTTCGAAATACTTCTCTAAATCAAAGAAATTTAGTATTCCGCGACGGTGCCAGTTAGTAGCAACAGCCTCAATATAGCTCTTGTGAAAGGTGTTGTTGTCATGGCAATACTTGAAAAGGGTGTACATTACATCATCATCAAATTTATATATAGCAAACCAGTTGTCGATTGTCAAATACCAGTTTGGAGGCATAAGGCCTTGGAAAAACTTCGAGTTAATAGCTGCAAGAGTGTTGTTCCTACTTTTGTTCTTCTCAAAGTTTTCATTTGCCTGCTCAGGCGAAGAAATTGACTTGAGTTTATACATACGTTTTATTTCAGCATCTTTTAAGTCGCCTAATTGTATCTTATCTTCAACCCAAGTTATCACCTCAAGGTTGTCCAGACTTGTAAGAGCTGCCTTAACTTCATCAAGTGTTATATTTAGTGTTTTTGCAAGTTCATCTATCGCAGCTTTTTTGTTGTGCTTACACAAAAAGAGCATATAAATATAAACCTTCACACTCGTGCTGTCCATTGAAGGCATATATTGACTGATAAAAATATCTGACACGGAGGTGTCAGAGTATAGCAGTGACTTAAAATCTTCAAAATACATTTTTGGCTCCCCTAATATTACTTCTATATATACTGTAAATTATTCTATCATTATAAAAATAAATGTAACAATGTAATTATAACATAAGAGTAGCAAAATTAATTATATTAATATTCAAGTCAGGTAGGGGATTAACCAAGACGAGAATGAAATGCAACTGATGTAAAACGCCGCACATCATGCTTTTGGAGGTATAGGCCTGTCGGTTATGAGTAAAATTCCCTAACATAATATCCATATATTGTAGCAAGAGTTCTGTACTGTACTATACATATTTTATAAAAAAATCATAATACTTTATTGTTTGCGAAATAAAGTATTAAATATTAGATTAGCTTTATCTGTTTTAACATTAAAAAGCCAGGGTATAATTTAAACATAGAAGTTACTAAATAAGTATTTTTAAAAATATTAAATAATTGTAAAAACAATTTTATGGAGGTAAACATGATTAGCGATAAACTAAATAAGTTATTAAATGAACAAGTACAAAAAGAATTTTATTCGGCCTATTTGTATTTAGGTATGGAAGCATACTTTGCCAATCAGAACTTAGATGGCTTTGCAAATTTCTTTCGTGTTCAGGTTCAAGAAGAACGTGATCATGCAATGAAATTCTTTAATTATATCAATCAGAAAGGCGGAAAAGTTGAGTTATTGCAAATTGATGCGCCAGTAATAAATTTCAACTCCGCAGAAGAAATTTTTGCCTTTACACTCAAGCATGAGCAGTTTGTAACAGAATCTATATACAATATAGTTGATAACGCATTAGAAGAGAGAGATCATGGAACAAATACCTTCCTTCAATGGTTTGTAACAGAGCAGGTTGAGGAAGAGGCCACAGCAGATAAGAACCTAAGGAAGCTAAAACTTATTAAAGATGACTCAAATGGATTGTTTATGCTTGATGCCGAGCTAGCTCTAAGAGTGTATACTCCACCAGCACCAGGAACCATATAGAAATGGGGCCCGATACAGTAGCTTTAATGTCTGGCGATTGACCGCTCTTAAATAATTTGCAGAGACATTTGTAATTTCCTGATTATCTAATATATATTCACAATATGTTATATTAGCAATCGCCAGACACTAGAGTTACTGCCGGGTTTGGTTTTTCAGTGGGGGTGAGTTAATACGACTCCAACTGTACAATTCACTTAACTTTACAAAAACAGCGACCTTCGAGTTAGAAATCGAAGGTCGCTGTTTTTTAGTGTTTAATTTATTTTTTTATAAATCCGAACATCGAATTTAATCCTTGACTATAAAGTACCAGTTATCATAGAGGGTAAGCTTATTTAAAAGATGCCCACTGTAGGTATATAAATCCAAGAGGTGTTACAACATATCCCTGTAGATCTTTAGAAATTTCCATTGGATCAGTATAGAAGTATATAGGTACTATACCCATATCATCCATTAGTAATTTTTCTGCACCATGGAATAACTGTATACGCTTTGTTGCATCAGTTTCAGTTCTTGCCGCTTTAATAGCTGCATCATAAGCTGGGTTGTTGTACTTAGAGTTATTCTGACCATTCGTTGAAGTAAACATATCCAAGAAGGTTGAAGCATCCATATAGTCACCTATCCAGCCGTTACGGTTCATATTGAATACGCCATCTTTTCTAGACTGCTGGAATACATTCCATTCCTGAGCTTGAATTTCAGCGTTTATACCAAGATTTTTCTTAAGCATTTGCTGAACTGCTTCAGCTATTGGTTGGTGATTACCTCCTGTATTTATACCGAAAGTAACCTTAGGGAAGCCTTTTCCATCAGGGTAGCCAGCTTCAGCTAAGAGCTTCTTTGCCTCTACAATATTCTTTTCCAAATCTTCTGGCTTAACTGAATAAAAATCACCGCCAGTTGTACGGAAGTCAGGTGATAGACTTACATCTGCTATACCATATGGAACATAGCCTGATGCAGGGAGCTGTCCACCCTTTGTAACTTTTTCTACAATATAGTTACGGTCAATAGCAAGTGCAACAGCTCTTCTTACTTTTGCGTTGTCAAAAGGAGCCTTTGTATTTAATAAGTCTAGATAGTAGGTTCCTAACTGAGGGAGAATTTGAAGTGTTCCTGCGGCTTTTTCAGCAGCAAACTCTTCAGTAGGAATAGCTCGTGCAAGTGATACCTGACCATTTTTAAATGCACCAAGTATAGCATTTTCATCTGACATCAAGAGCCATTCTAGTTTTGGTGCGGTTATAGTGGATTTTCCCCAATAATTGTCATTCTTCTCAAATGTAAGCTTTGAGTCATGCTCCCAGCTAGTGAGGACATATGGACCGTTTCCGATATATGTTTTTGCATCAAGAGACCATTTCTGTGAATCTGCTGAAACGATATCTTCCCTTAAAGGAACAAGTGTAGGGAAGGCAACTATTTCGGTAAAGAATGGAATCGCAGATTCAAGAGTTACCTCTAGTGTCTTGTCATCAATAGCCTTTACTCCTAGTGTATCAAGAGCAGCTTCTCCAGCATTTATAGCTTCACCATTTTTAACAAAATACAGGTAATATGCATAGTCAGCAGCTGTTTTAGGATCAACAGATCTTCTCCATGAATATACAAAATCCTTCGCAGTTACATCCTTGCCATCTGACCATTTCGCATCCTTACGAATGTGGAAGGTGTAAACAGTACCATCTGCACTTACTTCCCATTTTTCAGCAGTACCGGCAACTATTTTTGAATCTTTGTCATAAGTTGTTAATCCCTCAAAAGCACAGTTAATGTATGTGCCACCATCAAGAGAATTATTTAGAGAAGGATCTAAAGTCTTTGGTTCTGAACCGATAGTTGCAGAAATTGCTTTTGTACTTGTATTTGATGAACTTCCACAGCCTGCAAACATTGTTACAGTAGTAGCAAGCAAAAGCATCAATGCCAATATTTTTTTCATTTTTTATACCCCCTATTATTTTTTAGTTTTTTAATTTATAAACTGCTCCATTATTACAAGTATTAATAGTTTCTCATGCTTAAAGGCTTTCATACCTTGTTTTTAAGAAATCCAACGTCGACCGCATCAGACCACACAAGAAATGTCATATTACTTTTGCAACAAGGAAAACTGACGAATTTCCGATTCAAGACTTTATAAGCCTCGAGATTGGGTCTTAATCTCAACTAAATGAGTTCACTTTAGCTGTCCTGTAAAATGGCAGGCTGAATAGTGACCGCTGTCATAAGCTGTAAGTTGTGGTACTTTTTCAGCACATATATCCTTTGCATACGGACATCTTGTTCTAAATTTGCATCCTGAAGGAGGATTAACCGGTGATGGTATTTCGCCCTTTAGAATAATCCTGTTACGATTTTTTGCCATATCAGGATTTGGCTCTGGAATAGCAGTCAGCAGAGCCTCCGTATAAGGATGTAGAGGGCGTTTATATAGCTCTTCTGACGGAGCCAATTCAACTATATGGCCCAAATACATAACGCCAACTCTATCACAGGTGTGCCTTACTACACCAAGGTCGTGAGATATAAATAAATACGTGAGCTGGAGTCTGTCTTGCATTTCCTCAAGAGTATTAATTATCTGAGCTCTAATAGAAACGTCCAAGGCAGAAACAGGTTCATCGCACACAATAAACTGTGGTTGTACTGCAATAGCTCGTGCAATACCAATTCTCTGACGCTGACCACCCGAGAACTCGTGTGGATAACGGGTGGCATGCTCTGTATTTAGTCCAACAAGACTCAGCAATTCTTTAATTTTATCAGCCCTATCTTTTTTTGATGTGGCTAGTTTGTGTATGTCTAAAGCTTCACCTACGATATCAGAAACTGTCATTCTAGGATCGAGAGAAGCATAAGGGTCTTGAAAAATATATTGCATTTTCTTTCTATAGGGTAAAAGCTGTGAACCCTTAAATTTTGTGATATCAACACCATCAATTTTTACAGTTCCACTGGTAGGCTCATAGATTCTAAGCATTGAACGACCAAGTGTTGTTTTTCCAGAACCTGATTCTCCAACAAGACCCAAGGTTTCACCCTTAAAAATATCAAAGGTGACATCATCAACTGCTTTTACATAGGCCTTTTCACCGAGGTGATTATGAATTTGAAAATATTGCTTCAAATTTTTAACTTCAACTAAAGCATCTTTACCGCTTTGAGCAGCTCTACTGCTATTATCGTTTTTAATCATTTTGTTGCACCTCCACACTATCTTTTGCCTTCTCATCTAATAGCCAGCATGAAGTGGCATGTCCATCTGCTTCTTTATATACAGCGGGCACATGGTTTACACAAACCTTCAAACACTGCTCACATCTTGGCGAAAAGGAACATCCTACAGGTAGATGCAAAAGGTCAATAGTATTTCCTGGTATAGGAATAAGCTTAGAGCCTTTTGCGTTCAAATCTGGTAACGATCGTAACAAGCCTTTTGTGTAAGGATGACGGGGGTTATGGAACATACTATATACAGATCCTTGTTCCACTATCTTTCCACCATACATAACAATAACATCGTCAGCCATATCTGCAACAATTCCAAGGTCATGAGTTATTAGGACAATGGCCATACCAGTCTTTTTTTGAATATCCTTCAAAAGGTCGAGTATCTGAGCCTGTATTGTAACATCTAGTGCAGTTGTCGGCTCATCAGCTATTAAAAGCTTTGGAGCACCAGCAAGAGACATCGCAATCATTGCCCTTTGGCGCATACCACCTGAAAATTCATGTGGATACTGAGCCAACCGCTTCTCTGGTTCGTTTATACCAACAAGCGACAATAACTCTATAGATCGCTTTTTCATTTCTCCCTTTGAGAGCCTACCATACTTGTGGCGTAGTGACTCAGCAATCTGAGTACCTATGGTAAATACGGGGTTTAAGCTAGTCATAGGATCTTGAAAAATCATAGCAACTTCATTTCCTGCAAACTGAAGTTTTTCCTTTTTCGTCATAGTAGAAACATCTTTACCGTCAAAAGTGATGCTTCCACCTACAATTTTGCCAGGCTTATCGATTAGCCCAATAACAGAGTAAGAGGATACGCTCTTTCCAGAACCTGATTCCCCAACAATACCCAAAACTTTTCCTGGCTCAAGAGAATAGCTAATTCCATTAACGGCTTTAACCTCTCCCGCTGGAGTAAAAAATGAAACTTTTAAATCATTTATTTCAAGTAATTTTTTATTCATAGCTAATACCTCATTTTCAAAACTTGTTAAGTTGATTTTTTCATCATAAATGTTACGAAATATATTATTTCTTCATTCTTGGGTCTAATGCATCACGAAGACCATCACCAAAAAGATTGAAAGAAAGAATTATTAAGCTTATTGTTGCTGCTGGGAAAATAAGCATATATGGATATGAATATATTCCTTTTAAAGCAGTCTGCGAAAGAGAACCGAGAGAAGCCATTGGGGATGAAACACCAAGACCAATGAAGCTTAAAAATGATTCCGCAAAGATAGCCTCAGGTATTTTTAAAGTTGCAATTACAATAATTTGTCCAATGCAGTTAGGGATAAGATGCTTAAATATAATATTTTTATTACTTGCTCCCAATACCTTTGCTGCAAGAACATACTCCTGTTCCTTCAAAGACAAAACCTGACCACGTACAATTCTGGCCATATCTACCCAGTATAGGAGTGCCAAAACAATAAATATACTTATTAAACCAACGCCCAGGCCACTTAGGAAAGAAGGCGCATGTCCAGAAGTAATAAAATTTTCAATCGGTTGTTTTATTACAACCTGCAAAAGAATAACGATAAGGATTGTTGGTACAGAGTACACTACGTCAACAATTCTCATCATAATATTGTCAACAAAGCCGCCAAAAAAGCCAGAAACTGCACCATAAATAATTCCTATAATAGATATCATAGCTGCAGCTACAAGACCAACTGCAAGAGATATTCTTGCACCAATCATTGTTCTGGTAAACAAGTCTCTACCTAAGCTATCAGTTCCGAAAATATGGTGGAAATTTGGCGCCAAGTTTTCACTACCTTCATTTATTTGTGAATATGAATATGGAGATAACATTGGGCCAATTATTGCTGCAAGAAAAACTAGCACAATAACCACAAGTCCACCAATAGCTACCTTGTTTGCCTTTAATCTGTTCCAGGCGTCCCTCCAATAACTAATTGATGGACGCGTAACTTCAACTATTGCCTTTTCCTCATCCGTGGCAGGCTTAAACAAATCTTTTTCTAAAACCTCTGAATTATTCATCTCTATCATATGTTATCACCTACCTTATTTTATTAGATTGATTCGTGGATCAATAAACCTGTACAGTATATCTACTACAAAATTCATAAAAATTAAAAAAGCTCCAAAGAATATCGTTACACCCATAACAGTGGGATAGTCTCTTGCTGTAATACTGGTAACAAATGAGCTTCCTAAGCCTGGAATAGAAAATATCGATTCAATAACGAAGGACCCAGTCAAGATACCCGCTAACATTGGCCCTGCATAAGTAACTATTGGAAGAATTCCATTTCTAAGGCCATGCTTGAAAATTACAACTCTCTCAGAAAGTCCTTTTGCTCTAGCTGTTCGAATATAGTCTTGATTTATTACATCAAGCATAGATGAGCGCATTAACCTTGTTATAAAGCTCAGAGGAAAAAATGAAAGTGCAAAGCCAGGCAATATATAGCTTGAGAGATTACTTAAATTACTTATTGTTGGTAGCCATCGTAGCTGCACACCAAATACTATCATGCTTACAGTGGCAACCACAAAGCTAGGAACAGCAATACCAATGGTGACGATGAGCATTATAAATCTGTCTGCGCCTGAATTTCTCTTTAGTGCACTTGTGACACCTAAAAAAGTTCCTATAAGTATTGCCAAAGCACTTGCAAAAAGTCCTAATCGTAGTGAATAAGGGAACTTGCGGATAATGATATCCTTAACGTCTTGACCTATAAGTGTAATGGATTCACCAAAATCTCCTTGCAGCATATTCTTAGCATACAATCCGTATTGAACAATAAGTGGTTTATCCAATCCGTGTTTAGCTTCTAAATTTGCAAGAATCTCCGGTGTCATCTTTTTATCACCAATAAATGGACTACCAGGCACGAAATGCATCAGGACAAAAGTTAGTGTAAACATTATCCACAATGTCAAAAGTGAAACCAGTAGTCGTTTTGTAATGTATTTTGCCATAAGAACCTCCTAACCGCGACGTTATTAACGCGGTTTAAAAATATTTACCACTATATAAAATAAAACATAGAAGGTACAAAATTATATAATTATTTTGTACAAATTGGGCATAAAAAACTTAAGTCTGATATGGGAATATAAGTAACAACACTGTCACTTAAGGAATAACAAACCAAGGTGCATTTTCCATGCAAACAAAATAGAAAAAAGCATTATAATGTCGAATTATACACCAAAATAGTAAATAATTCAATAATTATTAGAGTTTTAGTTGATGTAAATTATTGTATCAGGGACATTAACTACACAGAATGTAATAAATATAAAAAAGGTCCAGCTAAATATAGAAAATTAGCTGGACCTTTCAAATTAAGGACTTACCACGAAGGGATATTTGTTAGGATTAGTTATGATAAGGGCATATTATACTTAATATTAATAATTGTAGGAGTTACCGCCATTTTGTTTGACAATATACATTGCATTATCTGCACAGTGAATAAGGCCTTTAATATTGTCAGAGCTCTCAGGATAAATAGAAATTCCTATACTTATGCGGACATCTAGCGTATTACCTTCCCATTCTATAGGTTTAGATATACAATTAAGTATTTTTTTTGCTAATATCAAAGGGTCAGTTGTATCTTTAATAAAAGGTTGCACCACTAGGAATTCATCCCCACCAAGTCTACCAATTATATCTGATTTTTTCACTGCCTCTTGCAACCTATTTGCAACTCTTCTTAAAATCTCATCACCGGCATGGTGACCATAGGTATCATTTATAACTTTAAATTTATCTATATCAAATAGCATAACTGCAAACTTGAAATCTTCTATATCAGCCTGTTCCAATGTCTTTCTGAACTGATACATTAGATATCCTCTATTATAAATGCCTGTTAGAGGATCATAGTTGGCAAAGTATTTAAGTTTTTCTTCAGCTTTCTTGCGATCAGTGATATCCCTAACAATATGGAATCGTATTAACTCTCCATGAATATCTAAAGTTCTTGAACTCACTTCCACAGGAAAAGTTGTACCATCTTTTTTGACATGTATAGATTCAAATACAACGCCTCTTGCTGCTGAGATTTGCATTTGCTCTTCAAAAGCTTCCAGTGTAGAGGAGTCTCTTATCTGCTGTATCTTCATGTTTAAAAGTTCTGACTTGGTGTAACCATAGTGTTCAACAGCTGTTTTATTTGCGTCTAAAACACTTCCATCAGTTCTTAAATAAAAAATTATGTCCTTTGCATATTCAAATAGCATAAAATGTTTTTTTAGAGCTTCATCAGCGGTGACTAGCTCTGTGATATCATTAAATAGAATGATAAATTTGTCTTTTGTTTGATTAATTAGGGTTACTCTAAAATGCTTATTTATAGCTTTAAAATATACGTCCTTTTGAAGGCTTGTATTATCAGATTCCACACTACTATATATTTCAAGCCATTCTTTATCCATTCCCTCAAATACTTCAGTTATAGGCTTTCCAATAATACTTTCTTTACTTACTTCAAATAGTTTTTCAAAGGCTTTATTAATCTCTAATATTTCAAAACTAATAGGATTCCCATCAATATCACGAAGCAGCTTATTGAGCATAAAACCATCTCTCATTGAATTTAGAAAGTTATCCAAAAAGAATTCACATTCATTTCCACAAATATATTTTTTAAACAATTGATACACACACCTCCTAAAATGGGATATAAACTGTATTTTACTACATACTTAGAAAGTTGTATACATTTGTAGATTTTTGGGCGTATATGAAAAACTAACCTTCTAAGTCATAACACTTTCCTGAAAAAGATAACTACTGATAAATCATATTTGCCATATTTATTAATGGATAGCACGTTTTTTATGCTTTCCACCCATTACATCTGAAACATCATTAATTGTAACAAATGCTGCATTATCTTTATCCTCGATAATAGATCTCAGCTTTGAAACTTCTAAACGAGTAACAACTGAATACAGTACCAATTTTTTATCTTTCGAATATCCCCCCGTGCCTTCAAGGAACGTAACTCCTCTACCTAACCGTGCAGTAATAGCTTCGGCAATTTCAACGCCCTTATCAGATATTATAATAGCGGCTTTTGCTTCATCCAGCCCCTCTATAGTAATATCAATAACCTTGAATGCGATAAAATATGCTATAAGAGAATACATTGCCCTGTCCCAACCAAAAACTAGTCCAGCACTTGTTAATATAAATATGTTAAAAAACATAACTGTTTCGCCGACAGAAAACGAAGTACGTCTATTAAAAATAATAGCCACCATTTCGGTTCCGTCAAGTGAACCCCCATAACGTATAATCAAACCTACGCCTATACCTAAAATAATACCACCAAAGACAGTAGCAAGTAATACATCATCTGTAAGCCCTGGAATGGGATGAAACACAGATACCCAAAAAGATAAGGAGATTATTGCAAACATTGATGAAAATACAAAGGTTTTACCTATTTGTTTATAGCCTATAAATAAGAAGGGTAGATTCAAAAGGATTATATATGCACTCAATGGAATATTTGTAAGATAACTTGCGATAATTGATATACCTACAATACCACCATCTATAATATTATTGGGGATTAAAAATATTTCTAGTCCAACTGCTGCTAAGATTGAGCCAATAAGAAGAAATAAATACCTCCTAATTGTTCGTAATACGAAATTCTTCTTTGTCATTAAATTCACTCCTTTAAGAAAAATCAACGTCTTTATTATTACTTTTGCCATAAAAACCATGCTTAATATTGTAATTTAATACCAGATAGCAAATGGGGTATATTTGCCAACAAATAAGATACCACTATTAAACGAGTTTGAGGATAGAAATAATTTAGAATGGTGCATATGTAGAATTTGCTGAGTTAATTATAGCATATTTTGCTTAATAATTAAATAAAAAACTAAAAAAGGATATGCTTCCCGCCAACATGGTTGATGTAAAAGCTATCCAACAAAAAAGAGCCTTGAGAAATAATCTCAAAGCTCTCTTTTTATTGGTGCGCCCGGAGGAGTTCGAATCCCCAACCTCCTGGTCCGTAGCCAGACGCTCTATCCAGTTGAGCTACGGGCGCACGTAAAACATCAATAAAATCCGATGCACATAATATATTAATACATATTAAGAAAAAAAGCAAGCATCTTGAACAATAAATAATATGTACAAATTTACCTATGCATTTACCAGTCAAATCAATTACCATTTAAAGTAATGACTGTGTAGGCAATTTGTGCAACTTGTAAAAATCAGATCTTAGGTCTAAATAAAAATAGTTGCAGAAACAGTAATAATGATAGCCTTAATAATCTATTTTAATAGTAAATAGATATATATTTATAGATGACAAAAATATCCACTTCTTTGTGGTAGTAGGATAATTTGTGTTAAAATATATTTATACGATACAAAAACTGTGTTTATACAAAGTCTGAATTGTTATTCGTAAGTATGGGGGTCTATATGAAGCATATCTTTATTATTAATCCAGCTGCAGGAAAAGGTAAATCGCTTGAGTTAATACCACTCATTGAGGAGTGTTTTAAGGACAAAGCAGAGGAACTTGTAATACGTGTTACAGATTATCCAGGGCATGCTACTGAGATTACCAAGGAATACTCCAGCGTGGGTAAATGCAGGATTTATTCTGTTGGTGGGGATGGGACTGTCAATGAGATAGTAAATGGAATTGCAGGAACTGAGTCCTCTTTGGGAGTTATACCTACAGGATCAGGTAATGACTTTATACGAAGCTTTCAATTAAAATGTGACATAAAGGATATGTTAATTAACACAATTAATGGTCAAGAGAAAAGCATTGATTTAGCTAAAGTCAATGATAAATATTTTATAAATATATCCTCAATCGGTTTTGACGCTAACGTAGTTTTTAATGCAGATAAGTTTAAAAAGGTGCCTGGAGTTACAGGAAGCATGGCATATTTGATTTCAATAGTATATACAATTTTTAAAAAAAAGGTTTGTAATATAAGTATAGATATTGATGGCAAAAGCATGGAGCTAAAGCTATTACTTGCTGCAGTAGCCAATGGTAAGTACTATGGAGGTGGAATTATTCCAACACCAGACGCAAAATTAGACGATGGCTTGTTTGATATATGTTTGGTCACTGAGATGAGTAGAATGAAAATATTGAGCTTGTTTCCAAAGTACGTAAAGGGGCTGCATGCTCAATTAAAACAGGTAAGCTTTTATAAGGGTAAGAAAATAAGAATTGTAAGTGAAGAGGATCTCTGCCTAAATATAGATGGCGAGATATTTACAGCACAAACTATAAATTTTAATATACTAGAGAATGCAATTAAGGTGATTTTCCCAGTTATTGGAGGCCCTACTGACGTAGTAGAAGCTGAAGTAGACTAAGGTTTAAGTAGAGGTTGGCACAGGAGATTTTACTTAAGAATAGGCAGGCAAATTAACTGGAGAAACAGCATGAACAAGAGCAATAACTTAGAAAAAAGCTAAACCATGAGCTAAAATAAGAGCAAAAACTAAAAACTTAGAACATAGCTAGAAAAAGAACTTAAAGATATGGTTAAATTTTTGAAGTAAAAGGAAGCGACATAATGAAAATAATTCACACTGGAGACTGGCATATTGGCAAAGTAGTTAATGAATTTAGTATGCTCGAAGAACAGAAGCATGTATTACAGCAGCTTATTTCTATTATTGAGGAGGAAAAACCAAATGCACTCATTATTGCAGGGGACATTTATGATAGAAGTATACCTCCTGTAGAGGCAGTTGAATTAGTTGATGAGGTTTTTAGTAGGATGCTTCTAGATTTGAAGGTTCCAATTTTGGCCATTGCAGGAAATCATGATAGTGCCGAGAGGCTGTCCTTTGCAAGCAAAATACTAACTAATAATGGCCTTCATATTGTAGGTGTTTTTGACGGAAATATTCATTGCGTGACACTGCAGGATGCTTCAGGGCCAGTAAATTTTTATATGTTGCCCTACACCGATCCGAGGAATGTGCGGCATGTTTTTGAGGATAATCAGATATCTACACACGATGATGCGATGAAGAAAATTATTGGTAATATCGGACAAGCCTTAAATTCCAATGAGAGAAATGTCATGATTACACACGGCTACATTACTCATTTAGGAGAGCAGGTCATGTATATATCAGAATCAGAAAGGCCTTTAAGTATTGGTGGTACTGACTTTGTGAGCTCTGATTATTTTAGCATGTTCAATTATACTGCTTTGGGGCACTTACATGCACCCCAAAAAGCTGGAGCAGACAAGATAAGATACTCAGGCTCACTACTTAAGTATTCCTTTTCTGAAGTTAATCAAAAAAAAGGTATAAATATTGTTGAACTTGACCAGCTTGGAAGGGCTGAAACAAGGTTTGCCCCGCTTATTCCTAAACGCGACATGAGAATAATAAAAGGGCCTATCAACGAGTTGTTAAATCCTGAAATATATATAGATACCAATACTGAGGACTATGTTTATGCTATTCTGACCGACAAGGGAGAGCTCATTGACCCTATTTCAAAGCTTAGGTCAGTCTATCCCAATATCATGGGACTGACCAAAGAGAGTGGCAATCAAAGAGAGGAAAATAAGACCTCAGCCACAGATGGTTATAAATTAAAATCCAAATTGGAATTGTTTGAAGAATTTTATGATGCCATGCAACAAGAAACACTAGGGGAAGAAGCAACTGAAATCATGGCAAGGATTATAGGCGAAGTAGATAGGGAAGGTGTTTAAATGAAGCCAGTTAAACTTATAATTAGTGCATTTGGCCCATATGCAAGGGTTCAAGAGATAGACTTCTCAACACTAAAAGAACAAATTTTTGTTATTTCAGGGTCAACTGGTGCTGGCAAAACTACCATTTTCGATGCCATAAGCTTTGCTCTTTTTGGTGAGCCTTCTGGAAGTAGCCGTGATAGAGATAGCTTTAGAAGTGACTTCGCGCAGCCGGACACAGAAACCTTTGTAGAATTGGTATTTGAACTAAGAGGTAAAACCTACAAAATAAGAAGATCTCCTCAGCAAGAACAAAGAAAGCTCAGAGGAGAAGGTTATACAACTAGAAACTCTGATGCAGAGCTACTCATGCCAGATGGTTCATTAATAACAAAGATTCTAAGTGTGGATGAGAAAATTAATGACCTCATGGGAATAAATAAATCTCAATTCAAACAAATTGTTATGCTCCCACAGGGGGAATTCAGAAAACTTCTAGAGGCAGATAGCAGCGAGAGAGAATTAATATTTAGAAAAATATTTGGAACAGAAGGCTTTGCAGAAATCCAAAAAAGGCTTGAAGACGAAAGCAGGGATTTGTACAAGGCTGTTCATGATATCAAAACGGAAATTGATACACATATAAAGCACTTTGACTTGGGGAGTGACCAAAGCCTAGAAGAAATAAGAACCAATAAGAATGTAAATATTGATAAGTTTATTGAGGAAGTAACTAAATTATCTGAGAAGGACAAAACTGAAATACAGTTATTTAAGTCTCAGTTAGAGATAATAACAGCAAGTCAGGGAGTACTAAAGGAAGAAATAGCGAAAAATACAGAGATAAATAAGAAACTAAGGGATACAGAGCAAATAAAACAAGAGTATACTGCTGCCCTTACAAAAATAGATGAATTTAAGCAAAAGGAAACAAGCTTGGAATATGCACGCAAGGCTTTGCCAATCAATGAGGTGGATGAACAGTGCAAGAAGTCCAAGCAGAGTATAGAAATAAAAACTGGACAGTTGACATTGGCAAAAGAACGAGCTGAAAAAAGCAGTAAGGATTATGCTTCAAGTAAGGAAATATTTAATGCAGAAAAGGAAAAGGAACCACTAAGGAAAAAAATTGAGGCAGAGCTATCACTGCTTAATAATATGTTACCAAAGGTTATTTTGTATGAAAAAGGTATAAAAACTCTGGAAACTACCAAGTTGCAAAGTCACCAGATAATTAATTCCTTGGAGAAAGACCAAAAAGAATTAAACTTAGCAAAGAAAAACTATAAAGAGCAGGAAGAAAATATAAAAGTACTGTACACTACAGAGTCTGAATGTCTCAGACTTGATAAGGAAATATCGGAAAACAAAAAACTTTTAGTTGAATTGGATAGTACGAAAAAGCTTATTGAAGCTTTCATAGAACAAACAGAGCTATATGAGTCCAAGAAGGCAGCTTTTGAGGCCTTTGATCAAAGTTTTGTAGACTTCAGAAGCAAACTAGAACAGCTAGAGGACAATTATATTCGTGGACAAGCTGGTATACTGGCCAAAGCACTTAAAACAAGCATACCGTGCCCTGTTTGCGGGGCGCTAGAACATCCCACTCCGGCAAAAGTATTGGAGAGTGCACCTGGCGAGGAACAGTTAAAGGTCTTAAAGCAGGAATATGCAGGTCTTAGTGAAGAGAGGATAGACAAACTGAAAACTCTCTCAGAACTTGGTGGAAACATTGAGAGCAAAAAGTTGGAAATCATCAATAAGTTGGCAGCTCCTGAGCATCTAACATCTCAGGAAATTCTAAACGGTGACTTATCAAAAAACAGGCTAGAGATAGTGCAGGCTGAGATAACCAAAAAGGGAGTGAGCCTCAAGGCAGAGACCTTGGTTTTAATATCAAACTTCAAAGAAAAAAATGAATTTGTAAGCAACCGGATTAAATTTGAAACTGAATATAAAGCTACAGGAGATAGAATAAATAAACTTGAGGAAGCTGTAAATAGGTTAACACTGCAAAAGCTGACTATCTCAGAGGAGCTTGCTAGGCTTAGCACAGCCAATGAAAGTATAGAAAAAGAGGTTCCACAAGACATCCGCTCAGCTGCTAAGCTAAATGCTAAGCTAGAGGAAATGAAGCACACTACCCAAAACCTTGAAGCAGAGTACAGGAAAGCCGAGCGCGCTGGGGAACTTGCAAAAGAGGAATTTACCCACTCAGAAAAGGAGGTCGCAATCAAAGCTACCTCTTTAAAGGAAAGCGTAGAGGAGACCTCAAGACTGGATAAGCTCTTAAATGAGAAGCTACTTAGCGGAGGCTTTGAGAGCTATGCACACTACCAGCAAATGAAAAAAAATCAAGTTGAGTTACTCTCGTTGCAAGAAGAGATAAACTCTTTTTATCAGAAAATAAAATCGCTAAAAGATATGCTGTCACGCTTGGAGGACGAAACGAAAGGACTTGTAATTCAGGATATTGAGGCCTTGGATGCTAAATATCTATTATTGATTGAGGAGCAAACCAGGCTGCAAGAAGAACAAAACCTTGTATTTTCAAGAAACTCCAACAATTCAAAGACACTAAAGCAATTAGAAGATATTTTAAGAAAACTAAAAAGCTTGGAGGAAAAATACAAGATAATTGGAGAACTTTCAAGAGTGGCTAGGGGAGATAATGCACAGAGAATTACTTTTGAGAGGTATGTACTAGCTGCATATTTCGATGAAATAATTATAGCAGCAAACCTTCGACTAGACAAAATGACAGGCGCTAGATATCTTCTTAAGAGAAAAGAGGATAAAAGCAAGGGCCGCGCACAGCAGGGCTTAGAACTTGAGGTGTCTGATAACTACACGGGCAAAGCAAGACATGTCAAAACCCTATCGGGTGGAGAGGGTTTTAAAGCGTCACTTGCGTTAGCACTAGGCTTAGCTGACGTTGTGCAGTCTTATTCTGGTGGTATAAGTTTGGATACACTCTTTGTGGATGAGGGTTTTGGATCACTTGATCCAGAATCTCTTGATGGCGCGATTCAGTGTCTTGTAGATATACAAAAAAGTGGCAGATTAGTTGGTATTATTTCACATGTGCCAGAATTGAAAGAAAGAATTAAGAGTGTTTTAGAAATATTTTCGCAAAAAGAGGGAAGTTTTGCAAAATTCATCGTATAATATTCACTGGAACAAAATTACATTATAAGATAATTTATAGAAAAACTAGGACTGAGTTGTATGGAAAAACCCCTCAATTCTAATGCAAAACGAAATTGAAGTTAATAAATTTGCTTCAAAGCTAGAATCTCTTGATAGCTCGATTGAATGTCGGTGGATATAAAAGAAAGGGTAAATTTATTAGTATTATTTGGAATAATGTGGAGCATAAAGAAAGAATTAAGAGTATTTCAGAAATAATTTCACAAAAAAGAAGGAAATATTGAAAATTTTACCGAATAATGCATATTAGGTGTAATTAACCAAGAAATAAACAATATAAACTAATATGGAGGCTAAAATGGTAAAAGATTCAATACTGGTAAAAAATGAAATAGAAGCTAACAAATTTGCAGCAATTGTTATGATATGCACAAATTTGTTTGTTGGACTTATTTATGCTTTAGACCTTATGAATTTGTTTAAGGTACCCAAAGTTGAAATGACCATAGCAATGGTATCATCGGCGACTTTGCTTTCACTACCCTTTGTAATGGTAGTGATATTAAAGAAGCAGGGTGTGTGGGTTAAGTATATATCAGTAACAGCTGCAGTACTAGCAGTAAGCATATTAGTAGTAATTTTAAAGCATCATGTTGTTGTATTGTATGCTTATCCATTAGTAATAGCTAGCCTATTTTTCTCAAAAAGACTTAGCTGGTATACTTCAACATTGTCTATTGTATTTCTTTCAATTGCACAAGCATTAACATTTCAGACAACAGGGGTTATTGATAAGAATTATACAGATACAAAAAGTATTATAGTATTTGGAATTGTACCCAAAGTACTTGAACTACTAATATTATCCTACATATTTATAATGTTATCCACAAGAACGCGTAAGATGCTTGGCAATATGATGGGTGCTCAGGAGCAGGAAGAAATGCTCAATAAGATGATTAGCGTTTCTGAAAAGTCGAATCATGTGTCAAGTGTTCTCGCGGAGTCTGTAAACAAGCTCTCGCTAATGACTGTGAGTACTGCAAGGGCAAATGAGGACATAGCTGGCAGAACGACGAAGATTGCAGAGGGATCTAGGAACTCTATCAGAAGTATGGAAGAAGCAACATCAGCGGTTACAAATATGTCTGAGAACTTGAATAAGATATCAGGAGAAAGCAAACAAATAGGGGCTATTTCGGGGCAAGTTAAGAAACTTACCAGAGATAGTGAGCTGGTTATGAGTAGTGCAGTAGAGGAAATGAACGCGATAGCTTCTGCAACCAATCAGAGTAAGGACATTATTACCAAACTTGAACAGAGGTCGAGTGAAATTTCCAACTTTGTCACTGTAATTACGCAGATATCATCACAAACTAATTTACTTGCACTTAACGCATCCATCGAGTCAGCTAGGGCGGGCGAACAGGGTAAAGGTTTTGCAGTTGTTGCACAGGAAATAAGAATTCTTGCAGAGGGCTCACAGAAGGCTGCAAAGGATATTGCCGCTTTAATAAAAGAGGTAATAGAAGATACTCAGAATGCAGTAAGTGCCATGGACAATGGCTCTAAACTTGTATTTAAAGGTCTTGAAATTATAGAAGAAGCTCGAAACTCCTTTAGCAGGGTTGCTGACGCAAATAATGAAATGAATGACAAGCTCACTAGGGTAAGCGATGATACAATAGAGGCTGCAAAACATAGTAAAAAAGTTGTTGATGTGGTTGTGGATTTAATGAATATTAATACTGATACGCTTAAGGACATAGAGCATATTGCTTCAGCTAGTGAAGAGTTGGTTGCATCAATGCAGGAGATTGACACATCGGTTGAAAGTATACATATGATGTCTGAGGAATTGTTAGAGGTAGTAGAAAAGTAGGGAAGAGAGGATGTTGAATTTAAGACACTTTTTAATTGTAATAATGCTAGAGTAAATTAACTAAAAAAGTCTGAAGAATAGACAATGCTTGCCGGGGAGGTCTGAGTTCTCAATCCTAACCGGCAAGCACAAATTAACAACAATAATTATTCAACTATTTCTGAGCCAATAGAAAAAAAGGTTTTAGTGTTTTCTGCCGTATCTTCAGCAAGCTCAACAGTTTCCGTAAATAGCGGCCTTAAAACCAGTACACTCAGCGGTGGTATAGTAAGTCTCAGTCGACATGGTCTGCCATGCAGGGGTTCTTGCTCAGCCTTGTAAATCACATTTTCTGCATCGACATCATACCCACCATATTTCTCATAGTTACTATTAAGCACAAGCTGATAATCCAAATCAAAAGGAGCTCCGATGCAGTACCCTTCATTTCCAATGGGGGTGAAATTGCATATAAATATTAGCATATCATGGTAGTCAACACCTTTTCGCATAAAGGAAATAATGCTATGCTCATTGTCGTTACAATCTATCCATTCAAACCCATTATAATTGAAATCCACTTGGTAAAGAGCCTTCTCACTTGTATATAAATTGTTTAAATCACGTACAAAAGTTTGCATCTTCTTGTGCATTTCATAATCAAGTAAATGCCAATCAAGGCCCTTATTCTCATCCCACTCTATGAATTGCCCAAACTCATTACCCATAAAGGACAGTTTCTTTCCTGGATGCCCAAAAGTATAACCATAGGTTACCCTAAGTCCGGCAAATTTCTGCCAATAATCGCCAGGAATCTTGTTTAGCATAGAGAGCTTTCCATGAACAACCTCATCGTGCGAGAGCACAAGGAGAAAATTTTCGGTAAAGGCATACATTAGAGAGAATGTAATTTTGTTGTGATGATACCTTCTAAATATAGGGTCCATGCTAGTATATTTGAGAAAATCATTCATCCAGCCCATGTTCCATTTAAAGGTAAAACCCAAGCCGCCCATATATGGAGGCTTAGTAATCATTGGCCACGAGGAGGATTCCTCTGCAATCATCATTATACCTTTGAAATAACTGAAAACAGTAGTGTTTAGCTGTTTTAAAAATTCCACAGCCTCCAGATTCATATTTCCACCATATTTGTTTGGAACCCATTGTCCAGGTTGCTTAAGAAAATCAAGGTAAATCATCGATGCCACTGCATCAACTCGAAGCCCATCAATATGATATTTATCAAACCAAAATACTGCATTTGAAACCAAAAAGTTTCTAACCTCTGATCTTCCGTGATTAAATACCAGTGTACCCCATTCGATATTTTCTCCTTGCCTTGGGTCAGCATGTTCATAGACTGCCGTTCCATCGAAGCGAGCTAATCCGTTAGCATCTTTAGGAAAATGTGCAGGAACCCAATCCAATATAATGCCTATACCGTTTTGATGGCATTGATCAACAAAATACATGAAATCTTGTGGAGTACCATATCGGCTCGTTACAGCATAGTAGCCAGTAACCTGATAACCCCAGGAGCCATCAAAGGGGTGTTCAGAAATAGGAAGCAGCTCAATATGGGTATAACCCATGTACTTTATATATGGAATTAATTTATCTGCAATAACTCTATAATTTAAAAATATATCGCCATTTTCATCGGGCTCACTAGCTGTAGACCACGAACCCAGATGCATTTCGTAAACAGATAATGGCGTTGTGAAAACATCCTTGACCTCACGCTGAGTCATCCAGTCTGAATCACTCCAGACATAATTGTCCAAATTGTGAACAATTGATGCCTTTGCAGGACGGACTTCCGAATAATACGCATATGGATCTGACTTAGCACATAATTGTCCAGTTGGTGATTTCACTTCAAATTTATACAAATCTCCCTGTGAAACTAGCGGTATAAATAACTCCCATACTCCAGATGCAGCTAATTGTCTCATCTGATGTCTGCGACCATCCCATTGGTTGAAGCTCCCAATGACACTCACTCTTGTAGCACATGGAGCCCACACAGAGAATAGAGTTCCTGCTACATTGTTTATAGTCATTATGTGTGCGCCAAGCTTATCAAAAATTCTGTGGTGATTTCCTTGGCTAAACAAATGAATATCAAATTCTGATAATACAGGCCAAAAGCTGTAGGGATCATAAGTAATGAAGCTATTGTCTCCTAAGTCAGTTATTTTCAATTTGTATTCAAAAATACCGTTTCTGTTAGGAAATATTAGTTCAAAAATACCTTCGTCACATAACTTAGTCATAGGAAAGGCTGTACTAGTTTCTACATCAATTAACTCAATGCATACTGCATTTGAATAGTATGCTCTTACAGCTATATCCTGATTTTTAGTTTTACCATCTACTACATGCATTCCTAAAAAAATGTGTGGATCCTTACAATCGCCATTTATAATGTTCGCAACTATATCAATATAATCTTCTCGCATGTAACACCTCATCGTTTGAAGTAATATAGCACCGTTATACGATGTCTACGACCCTGGATTGCGAGTTCTAAGATTCAGTGGGAGAAAAAGCATATCCCACTGAATCAAGAACTCTGCTTATCCGATGTCTACCACCGCTAATACTCCCACTATAAGTAGGAGATAAGCGGTGGTACGACCCTGGATTGCGATTTCTAAGATTCAGTGGGAGAAAAAGCATATCCCACTGAATCAAGAACTCTGCTTATCCGATGTCTACCACCGCTAATACTCCCACTATAAGTAGGAGATAAGCGGTGGTACGACCCTGGATTGCGATTTCTAAGATTCAGTGGGAGAAAAAGCATATCCCACTGAATCAAGAACTCTGCTTATCTACCAATATTATAACAGATTGATATAATTAACAATCTAAAATCTGACTATTAGAGTATACCTGAACTTACTCTATGCTCTAGCCTCTCGTAAAACGTTTGATAATTCAGTCAATGTTCTTCTTCACAACTATGATTTGAGGCTGTGTTAGGAACGTTGCTTACCCTGCTTGTTGTGGTGTTGATGTACATAACTTTTCTCATAGCCACTATTAATACTCCCCGCTATTCTAAAAGTTTTTATGATATACCCAAACATGGTATAATATAGTTATTAGCGCAAGCTGTGAAACATTGAGCTAAGGCTCTAGGCTTCCACTTGGAAGTGGAAGGAGTTCCAATTCCTTTGTAGCTGCTAATATTTAGTGAGAAAATTCCACCAAGTAAAGCCTAACCAGCAGCCTGCACGCTCCTTCATAGAAGATGAGCCGAGCTCTTCAGGTACAGTATGAGAAACCTTGACAAGCCTGTCACATTAGGCGATGATATAAGCAATATAGAGCATTACATGAGTTTACTAAACGAGCGTTTTACATGGGAAATAGCGCTCACTGTGATCCATAAAATCCTCAAACAGGAGGCCTATAAGATGTACAAAATAATGATCGTAGACGATGAAACTATTTCGACAGATTCAATAAAGTATATTATTGAAAAGAACTTCAGTGATGTTGAGATAGTTGCGATTGCAAGGTCAGGACGTGAAGCCATAGAGCAAGCAGAAAACAATGTGCCAGACATTATATTTATGGATATTAGGATGCCAGGAATCAATGGGATTGAAGCTATAAAACAAATTAAGCATAGACATTCACAGATAGCGATTATTGTATTAACTGCATTCGAGGAGTTTGATTTTGCCAAAGAGGCAATAAAGATGGGAGTTCTCGAGTATCTGCTTAAACCGGTAAACAGAACCAAGATTGTAGAGGCTGTCAAAAAGGCTATGGAAGTAGTAAAGGCGCAAAAGGAGAAACTCGAGATTGAGCTCGAAATGAAAGAAAAAATGGAGTATGTCATACCGATACTTGAAAATGGCTTCATATATTCGATAATACTTTTTGATGACAATAGCATAGAACTTCAGAATTATAAACGTATTTTCGAGATCCAGGAAAGCGGAGGCTACGTAGTAACTGTAGAATTCGGTGATGATGAAAACAATGGGGAATTCGGAAATAAAATTGGCTATAGTGTCAGGAGCCAGTATTTTTACCAATATTTTAGAGATACAGCAAATTCTTTACATAGATGCATTATAGGACCCGTAATGTTAAATCGTATAGTATTATTTATTCCCGAAAGAAACGGGACAGAACAGTTCTCAGATTGCTTGAATTCAGTCGATTTTGCAGAAAAACTGCTTAAAAGGCTTTCTGAAAAGGTAAAATGTGATTTTAAAATAGGTATCGGCCGGTGTTACGATAGGTTGGAGCTCATGTCTGTATCCTATGAAGAATCACTTAAGACGCTTCGCTATATTCAGAGCAGAGGTGTCATGCATTTTATCGACATTCCTTCAGATACTGTACAATATCGCGGATTACCGGAACAGAAGGAAAAACTTCTGATGCAAAAGGTATCGTTAGGTGATATAGATGGAAGTATCAATGAATTTAACCATATTTTCGATTGGCTCTTGCTTGAATATGGTGACCAGACTCTTAAGATAAAGAATAAACTTCTTGAGATAGTTTTTTTTGTTAACCGGATAGCATGGGAAAACGATGCCTCATCAGAGAAAACAGAGATACGGTTTCTTGAGGAAATGCTCTCTATTGAGGATACCAATGAACTCAGGTTTTGGTGCAAAAAACGGATAGAGACAACCGCAGAGCGGATGAATTCCTATAGGGGTAGCAATATCAGTGGGCTTGCCAAAAGTGCAAAAAATTATATTGATATGAATTATTCAAAGCAATTGACACTGGAAGGTGTTTCGAAAGAGATAAATGTAAGTCCCCAGTATTTGAGTAAGCTATTTAAGGAGGAGACGGGTGAAAACTTTATCGACTACCTTACAAGCGTTCGAATAAAAGTAGCTAAAAATCTGCTGGAAAGCGGGGAATTGAGTATTAAGGAGATATGTTACAGCGTAGGTTATAGTGACCCTAACTATTTGAGCAGGTTATTCAAAAAAATCACAGGGGTCACTCCAACAGATTATAAAATTTGATTTCTTATGACTACCTTACTTTTTTTAACATTAAGAATGTCTTGTATTTCAGTGCACCAATCAAATAGTCAAATATTATACAGATTGGTGTTAAGTAAGTCTAGATGTTTGAGTGCTATACTATATACAAAAAGGTGTAGACACCTAAATTTAAGGAGGTCGTTGAATGAAGAAGTTTGTAAAACTGATTAGTTTGGTAGCTGCAGTGGCTACAATGTCCGCAATGTTCGCTGGATGCTCTTTCGGGGGTGGTAAGAAGGTCGAAGTTGGTATTGTATTGCCAACTAAGGACGAGCCTAGATGGACACAGGATGAGACTAGGTTCAGAGACGAATTGAAGAAAACTAATAATTCTGTTGAAATTTTGTTTAGCCAAGCATCATCGGCTAAGGAAAAAGAAAATGTTGAAGCTTTGATAGCAAAGGGAATTAAAGTCCTAATCATCTGCCCACAGGATGGAGCAGCTGCAGGAGCAGCCGTTGAAGCAGCCAAAAAGGCAAATGTCAAGGTTATATCCTATGACAGACTTATTACCAAGACCGATGCTGTTGACTACTATGTTACATTCGATAGTGTAACAGTAGGTAAGGAACAGGGCAAGTACCTTGTTGACAATGCTGCAAAGAAACCTGGAACTCCTTTGTATCTGTATGCAGGAGCTTCATCCGATAACAATGCATTCCTGTTCTTCCAGGGCGCATGGTCAGTATTGCAGCCTAAGATAGCTGACGGAACATTTGTAATAGCTAACTCAAGCGAAGCAATAGCACTTAAGGATAAAGCAGAGCTTACCCGTGAGGAACAAGCCAAGATCATTGGCCAGGTTACCACCAACTGGGATATGGGCGAAGCAAAGAACAAAGCTCAGGCTCACTTGACATCTGCTGCTGCAAACATGAAGGGTGACGTTGCTATACTTGCTCCTAACGATGGTACATCACGTTCAATAGCTGATACTTTTAAAGCTGATACAGCAATTACGAGCTATGTAATCTCTGGACAGGATGCTGAAAAAGCTTCAGTACAGTACATTATTGATGGTAAGCAGTCTATGACAGTATTCAAGGATGTTCGTACACTTGTTAAGGACTCCATTGCAATGGCAGTTTCCATTTTAAAGGATGAAACTCCTGAAACTACTGGTACTTACAACAATGAAAAGATAGATGTAAAAGCAAAACAGTCCGCTGTTATGGTTGTTGATCAAAAGAATGTTAAATCCGCACTTGTTGATTCCGGATACTATAAGGAAAGCGATTTCACAAACTTAAAGTAAGCTTAAAATAATCAGTCAGTGCAGAATAGTGATGGCTTGTCCGTCACTATTCTGCTATATACAATAAGATATATAAAAGGTTACAATCCTTTTTTAGAAGGGGCGTTTAATGCATGGATGATTTCATACTTGAAATGAGAAACATCACGAAGGAGTTTCCAGGTGTAAAGGCGTTGGACGATGTCAGCTTCAAAGTTAGAAGAGGAGAAATCCATTGTCTTGTAGGAGAGAACGGAGCAGGCAAATCAACATTAATGAAAGTGTTAAGCGGCGTATATCCCTATGGCAGTTATAGCGGTGACATTGTATACAATGGCGAGGTACAGAAATATTCTACTGTTAATGATAGTGAAAAAGCTGGTATAGCAATCATTTATCAGGAACTTGCACTTATACCAGATCTTCCTGTTTATGAAAATATTTTTATAGGGCATGAAATTAAGAAGGGTAATTCGATAGATTGGAATGAAACTATAGCAAAAGCCGGAGAGGCACTTAAGAGGGTCGGTTTGGATATAGATTCCTCTTCAAAGATAAGGGATCTTGGCGTTGGAAAGCAACAGCTTATCGAGATTGCAAAAGCACTTTGCAAGAATGTTAAGCTTCTTATTCTGGACGAACCTACTTCATCCTTGAATGAAAATGATAGTGCACACCTGCTCAATCTGCTAAGAGAGTTGAAAAAGCAGGGAATTACGTCTATCATGATTTCTCATAAGCTCAAGGAGGTCATATCAGTAGCAGATACCGTCACCGTAATAAGAGACGGAAAGACGATTTGTTCACTTGATAGTGAAAAGGGCGAAATTACAGAGAATATTATCATAAAGAGTATGGTTGGGCGTGAAATCAACAATATATACCCCGTAAGGACCACCAAGCCTTCTTCGGAAACCGTTCTTGAACTGAAAGACTGGACCGGCTATGATTCAAAGCTTGGAAGAGAGATACTCAAAGATATAAATTTTAACCTCAAAAAAGGTGAGATAGTCGGCATAGCCGGAATTATTGGCGCAGGCCGAACCGAGCTTGCGATGAGCATGTTTGGTAATGCTAAGAATTATAGGCTTAAAGGCGAAATGTATGTTAAAGGCAAAAAGGTTAATTTCAAAGCACCAAAGGATGCCATAGCTAAAGGGTTAGCATATGTTACAGAGGACAGAAAAGGCAACGGGTTAGTACTGATTCAGGATATCAAATGGAACATCACTCTGGCTAATTTGAAAAAGCTCGTAAAGGGTATATCGATAAACATTAATGAAGAAATAAAAGATGCGAATGAATTAAAAACTTCTCTAAACATCAAGGCTCCGAATGTCGGGCAGTTGACCGGGAACCTAAGTGGTGGTAATCAGCAAAAAGTTTCAATTGCGAAGTGGCTTTATTCAAAACCTGAAATACTTATTCTTGACGAACCGACCCGCGGAATAGATGTTGGAGCTAAATATGAGATCTATACCATAATGAACCAACTGGTGGAGCAAGGTATGAGCATCATAATGATATCCTCGGAGCTGCCAGAAATTCTGGGAATGAGCGATAGGGTATATGTTGTTGCTACCGGAAAGATAGCAGGCGAATTATCGATAGAAGAAGCCAACCAGGAAAAAATTATGAGTATAGCGACGAATTAGGAGGAACGGCTATGGGATATATAAATGAAGCAAAGAAGATGCTTAAACAGAATCTTCGTGAATATGGAATGTATATTGCTCTGTTTGTCGTAATGTTGATGTTTACGTTTACAACAGACGGATTGTTCATTTCACCCAGAAATATCAGCAACTTAATAAATCAGACAGGATATATTGCTGTTCTAGCACTTGGTATGACGCTTGTTATCATAGTTAGAGATATAGACCTTTCAGTAGGTTTTTTGTCAGGGTTTCTGGGAGCTCTTGCAGCAATACTGCTGACGAGTAACATATCAGTTTTTCTAGTTATACCGTTAATTCTTCTTATAGGTGTTGGAATCGGATTGATTTACGGTTATATGGCCGGTAAGATGATGATCCCAGCCTTCGTTGTTACGCTGGCAGGTCAGATGTTTTTCAGAGGAGCGTTGCTCAAGGTAACACAGGGAACAGGTACTATAATAATAAATGATGAATTCTATAATGCAATTGGCAACGGTTTTATACCGGATATACCGAATAATTTGGGTTTCCATCTGGTAACAGTCATTTTAGGTATGATAGGAATATTCTTATATATCTGGAGCCAATTCAAAACAAGACGCAACAGGATTAAATATACATTTGAAGTAGCATCCATGCCTATATTTATAATAAAGCTTGTATTTATTTCAGTCATAATAGGTTATATTACATGGGTGCTTGCTGGAGCCAACGGTTTGTCATGGACTATTGTTGTTGTAATTATCGCTTTTGCAATATACAACTTCGTAATGGCCAAGACTCCTTTGGGAAGACACATTTATGCAATTGGAGGCAACCCTGATGCATCTGTTCTTAGCGGAATAAGCTGGAATAAGATAAAGCTGTGGGTATTTGGTTCAATGGGACTTATGGCTGCATTGTCAGGGATACTCTTCTCATCTAGACTACAGTCTGCAACAACTACAGCAGGAAGCGGCTTTGAACTTGATGCTATAGCTGGATGCTTTGTAGGCGGAATTTCACCTTATGGCGGTGTTGGTAAAATAACAGGCTCCATGGTAGGTGCCATATTCATGATGTCACTTACAAGCGGTATGAACCTAATGGGTATCGATATTTCCTTCCAGTACATGGTAAGAGGCCTGATACTGCTTGCAGCTGTTGTGTTTGATGTAACTACACGTAACCGTGCAAAGTAGGCAATAGTTTTGTTAAGAGGGTGTAAAAGTTTTACCTGTAAATTGCTTTCTATGATTATAAAATTAAAGGTATGGAGGCCGAAAGTTGGCTTCCATACCTTATTTGCATTATAGAATAAGTTAGTTCTTAGGCCACTTGCTTTTAGGAACATTTAAAAATACATCTTCTAACCTATGGAAACCTGAGTTTATAACAGTATCAACTAAGTTATCCTTAGTTACGACGATGGGACCAACCTTTTGAAACGGTATATCGTTCTTACCATCACTTATATAGCTATTAGGAGAATAAAAACTGTCTTTAAGCAAACCAAAAGCAACATCAATTGCTTTTTCTGCAAGTTGATCTATTGGCTTGTATATTGTCATCATTTGAGTGCCTTCTGCAACTCTCTGACAGCCAGAGATATCGGCATCATGACCTGCGACAAGAACCTTCCCAGCCATACGCTGTTCGGAGAGAGCCTCAATAGCTGCTCCTGCAAGACTATCATTGGCGGCCAAAATAGCGTCTACCTTTTCACCACTTTGTAGAGCCTTCTCAACACACTTAAAAGAATCCTCAGGTCTCCAATCATCTGCCCAAATTTCATCAACAATTTTGATTGTACCGTCTTTGGTGTATTTATCTAATATATTTTTATAGCCTTGATTATACATATAGCTGTTGTAATCTGTCTTTGCACCATTAATTATTATGTAATTCCCTCGGGGAACCTTTGATATCATAAGCGATGCCATGTATTCACCAACCTTGACGTTATCAAAGGAGACATAAAAGTCTGCATTCGCATTCTTTACTAGCCTGTCATAGCAAATTACCTTTATACCCTTTTTCTTAGCCAACTGAACTGCTTCTACTGACTTTTCTGCATCCTGTGGTACAATAATAAGAATATCAATGTTTTGCTCAAGCAAATACTTAACCTGAGTTATTTGGTCTTCAATACTATTATTTCCATTCTGGACAATAACATCAGCACCCTTTTCCTTCGCCTTTGCAACAAGGATATCCATATCCCTCTGCCAGCGCTCTTCTCTTAGTGTTGCCATAGACAAACCAATTGTCACCTTGCTTTTTTTATCAGAAGAAAGCTTTGCCTCATCTGAGGTTGTACAACTTGTGATTATAAGCGTTAAAATAATGAAAACTGAGATTACTAGTAAAGTTTTTAGTCGCAGATACTTCATTTAGAAACACCGTCCTTACTTGAGTACAAAATACTGTCCATAATGTCTTTTTTATATTTAAGCTTGGCCTTGATTTTTTTAATAGACCCATAGTATTCTATTTGAAGCCATTCAAATATATGACTAAATGCTTGTACCATCTCTTCTGTTTTGCCTATTGCGGATTTTTCCAACATAAGTTGTTCCTTTGACATCGGATATTTCTCAGAGGGAAGCTCTTTCTCGGGAGAGATAGCCTTAAAAATAATATTGGGTATAACAATTTGTTCATTATCAGCAATAAGCAATTTATACATGGATATTCTCCTTTATGTTTGCCGGTATCTTTATGGAGACTGAGGTGCCTTTACCAGGTTGACTAATAATACTGACAGTATCATCTTGCCCAAAAAAAAGATTTAACCTGCTTATAACATTTCCCATACCTATACCAGTGGTGTGCCCCTTCTTTACCTCAACAAGGTTAGATTCAGATGTGGGGACTATAACTAGCTTGCCTAAAAGTTGCTGTATCTTTTGTTCATCCATACCGTTTCCGTTATCTGATATAGTGATTTCGATATAGGTAATAAAGTCTTTTACGGATAAGGTTATTGTCCCACCTGATTCAAGATTACCTATACCATGAATATATGCATTTTCGACTATTGGTTGCAAAATCATACATGGCATTTGAATATCTAAATTCTCAGTTTGAATATCCTGAATAAACACAATTCTATCAGTAAAGCGGGTTTTTAAAATAAAAATATAAGTGCCTATATTACTTATTTCTTCGCTCAGTGACACAGATCCATCTAGCTTTTTCAAATTGTATCTGAAAAGATTTGCTACATTCTCAATAAAATAACAGGTTTTATCCGCACCCTCCATCATTGCAATCTGTGCCCCAGTATTTAGTGTGTTGAATATAAAATGTGGATTTATTTGTGACTGTAGGGCTTGAAGCTCGGCCTCCTTCAGATGGGTCTTCATAATCAAATTTTGAAGTTCCTGCTCCTTCAATTTATTCTGGAGTAAAGCTTTTTCTTTTAAGGAGTCAATATGCTCTCTAATACTAGAAGCCATTTTGTTAAATGCATTTGCCATAACACTAATTTCATCTTCAGTGTCAAAGGATACCTCAGGTACATCAAAATTACCCCTTGAGATTTCGTCTGCTGCTTGAGATAGTTTTATAATCGGTTTTGTCGTTCTGTATGTAATCCATAGCATGAAGACTAGGTTGAAGAGTATTACGCCAAGAATGATGGCGATATTAATCCTCTGTACTATCTCAATTCTATTAGCAGCCACATAGTATTTAACAGTATTTTCCTTGAGAAGCTCATTGTTTAGCTTACTTATATATACATCTATATACCCGAAAATCTTGTTAGCATCATTATAATATGCTATATAACGGTTAATATCCCTAGCGCGCTTTGACCCCACGGCATTATCCGCACAGTCCAGATAAGTATGTATCATACTAGAGATATCCCGAAGGAGTAACCCATTTGTACTAAAGTCGGCTTGGTCAATTATTTCTTTTGATAACTGTTGAAGTGCATTTTTGCTCCCGAGAAAGTTTCTCAGGCTATCTGAATGCTTTGTGTCCAAATAACTTTCAAGGTTTTGCTGTACACTAGTTACGGTATCTTGCAGTTCGTTTAAGGATATGTTGCTAACAAATAGTGAATCCATGTGATTCAAAAGCATCCTAGCATTATAATATGTATAAAAGCTTGTAGCAGCCATTAAAGATGTGGTTATCATGAAGTAAAGTATCAGCTTTTTACGTATTCTATTTTTTTTAATAAATTTGCTAATAAACGTCATCATGTCTGTTAACCCTTACCCCTACTAACTTTTATAGATTCAATTTGTATTATTGTCAGTTGAGTTAATCAATGAACCAATATTGGCCTTAGTAACAGCATATACACCTGTGTCAACATAGGCAGAGGTACGCTTTGATTTCTTTATTTCAACGAGTGCTTTTATACAGTTATATCCCATATCGATAGGATTGCTTACAACACTACCATATATTACTCCTTTGTCTATGTACCTTAAGACGTCAGTGTAATTGCCATAACCAACAACTTTAATCTGGCCCACTTTGTTTAAGTCTACAACCATTTGAGTAGCACCCAAAGTGTCACGAGGGTTTGTACAAAAAATAGCATTTATTTGTGGGTTATTGGTGATTAATTCATTTGTTATTTCACCAGCACTAAAAATACCCATGCCTGAAATACGGATTGCCTCAACGTGCACTTTTCCCTTATAGACTTTAACAGCTTCTTTGAAGCCGGTAACTCGTAAATTTTGTGATACATCTCCAGAGTCGGGACTATAGCCGTTTAGAATAATTGCTACTTTTGCATTCCCAGAGGTGGCATCGGCGATCATTTTACCACCAACACTACCAACTTGATAATTGTTATTGCCTATATACGCTATCCTATCACTGTTTTTTGCATCACTTTCCACAGTAACAACGGGAATATTGTTTTTAATTGCATTATTAATTACTGGGGTGAACATTGTCTCATCCAGAACATGTGTTGCTATTCCATCAACATTGGATGCTATAGCAATATTAAGGTATTGAAGCTCTTCTTCTAGGTTAGTAAAACGGGGGCTATTGAATTCTACCGCTACATTCAAATCCTTTGCTGCTATAAATGCACCCTTCTTTACGTCACTCCAAAAGGAGTCATATGAGTTTGGGGCAATAACTACGAAATGATAATCTGGCTTTTTTACACCTTCAGCAAACTTATCATCAAGTGAATTGTTATCGCTCTTAAAAGGATTTAAGACAAAGGTAGATGTGAATAATATAAGTACGAGTAGTAAGGTAGCAAAAATAATTACAAATTTCTTCTTTGAGCTCATTGCATACACCTCGCGGATTTCGTGAAAGAACTATAAATGTAATTCATAGCACTATAATTTATGGTACTAGAGTATCAAAAAAACACAAAAAATACAATCTATATTTATACAAATCGACCAAACACATCAAGTATTTGATAGATATTTAGCAATAGAAATACGGTTTACAACAAGTAGCAAAAAATACGAGAAAACACTAAAGAAACACTTATTAAAAAATTAAAAAACAATTAATAAAACAATTAAAGAAACAATTAAAGATACAATCTAACAATTGGAAAGCGTTTAAAAAATAAAACAGACTTGCTAATTATAGATTTCTGTGATAAAATACGAAATTGTATGTTACAAATACAAATAATTTACATCCTTGCTCTGTACTCATGTGACAGAGCCGTTGAGTCCGAGGGGAGGTGACCAATAATGTTAAAGAAGTATGAAACTATCTTTATTATCAATTCAGAGGTTGGAGAAGAAAATACAAAAGCCCTTGTTGAGAAGTTTAAGACTATGATTGAAACTTCCGCCCAGCTTGAAAGTATTGATGAGTGGGGGAAGAGGAAGCTAGCTTATGAGATTCATGACAAGAACGAAGGTTACTACGTGCTTGCGAATTTTTCAGCTGAACCAAGCTTTCCTGCTGAATTAGAGAGAGTGTATAAAATCACTGAAGGAATTCTTAAGTTTATCACAATAAATAAGGATTAGTAGGTGTGTATATGAACAAAGTTATTTTAATGGGAAGACTTACAAAAGACCCTGACCTGAGATACACTAGCGGTAATAATACAGCAGTTGCAAGTTTTACAATTGCTGTAAATAGACGTGGTGCAAAGGAAGGTCAGCCGCAAGCTGATTTCATTAATGTTGTCGCATGGACCAAGACTGCAGAGTTTTGTGGAAAATATTTCACAAAAGGTATGCAAGTGGTTGTTGTCGGAAGACTTCAGACTAGAACCTGGGATGATAATGAAGGAAAGCGTCATTATGTTACTGAAGTAGTAGCAGATGAAACTTATTTTGCTGATGGCAAAAAAGGTGGCGGTGACGCTGGTAGCAGCACTGGTGGAGCAGCACCGAGAACTTATTCGGAGACACCTACAGCGTCAGGTGATGGCTTCTATCCAATGGATGAGGATGACGAATTACCATTTTAATATGGTATTTTTGATTCATTAAAGTATGAATTAACAAGATGAATATAAATGATAATAAGTGCCATAAAGATGGTACTTGAAAGGAGGACATGAATATGCCAGCACCAAAGAGAGATAATAAAAGAAATGATAGAGATTCTTATGATAAGGGCGAAGGTAAAGGCGGCATGAGAATGAGAAGAGCTAAAAGAAAGGTTTGCTCATTCTGTGTTGATAAAGCTACTGATATAGATTACAAGGACGTTGCTAAAATCAGAAAGTACGTTTCTGAAAAAGGTAAGATTCTTCCTAGAAGAATATCAGGAAACTGTGCAAAACACCAACGTCAGTTGACAAGTGCAATAAAGAGAGCAAGACATATTGCTTTGCTTCCATTTACTACTGATTAAGTTTTAAATAATAAATAATTGGGATACCGTCAGAGATTAAAATCTGGCGGTATTTTTGTTTTTCTATTTTACTATGTTAATAAGTTTGTTAAAATGGTATATATCGGTTTTATTTGAAATTCTAACTTATACCAGAAATATTACAGATCAATTAAATACAACTATTCGTATTGCTGAAATAGGAGGGAATATGAGATTTTTAAAGAAGTTGCCGATTACTACACAGCTTGTTTTAAATGGAGTATTAACATTGATTGTCATAGTAGCGATATTATCACTTTCCTATTATAATATATCCGGTATATTAGTAGATAAAAATAAAAATTATACTTCAGAAATAACTGCTACTATGCAGTATAGTTTAGCGAGGTATACTCAGGAGTTAAGAAGTATTCTTCAAAATATAGGTTATGATACAAATACTCAAAAAATATATTCTAGCACCGATATAATAGATTCTTATACAGCACGAGAATTGAATATTTTAGCTTTCAACATGATAAATATTAAAAAAGATATATTCGATGTTGTTATCATTGGGGAAAATGGAAGTTACTTTACCAAGAATGGTAATTATGATATTGTAAAAAATTTAATGAAATCTATTCCAGATGACGGAAAAATATATAATACAGGCTTCGAGGAGCTCGAGATACTTAATAAAGATAGCCAAATGTTTTTTTTATATGGTATGTACTTTTACTCGTCCTATGAATCGGATTCCTTCGCTAAGAAACTTGGATTTGCCGCAATAATGGTGGATTTGAAGCCAATATTTAATGAAATCAATAAAATATCGAATAATGCAGAAACTAAATATTATTTAATGGATAAAAACGGAATGCTTTATTCACCTGAGGACCCGCTAGGAATCAATAATAATAAGGAAGTGAGAGATCTTTTAATTGGCCAGAAGAGCAATTCTTCGCAACAAATTATTGAGATAAATGGATATGAGAATATTGTTAATATCAGCCATATTCCGGAAATTGAAGGTAAGATTATAAGCTTCGTTCAAGAAAAAGAACTTTTTTCGGAAATTGTACAAACTAGAACTAAGATACTTAAAATTTTTGTTATAGCTATAATAATCGTATGTCTACTATTCTTATTTACCATAAATAATATAACTCGTCCCATCAAAAAGCTGATTTTTTTCATGAATAATATTAAATCAGGAAGTATAAAGGACCTCAAAAAGCAAGTGCAGTTGGAAGGAAGTTCTGAAATCAATATACTTGAATATGAATTTAATAGTATGATGAATGAGATAAATAACTTAACTCGAAGATTGTTTGATACTAGTTCAAAACTTTATGAGGCTGAAATAGAGAAGGATAGGGCTGAATTGGCATACTTAAGAAGTCAGATTAATCCTCATTTCTTGTATAATACGCTAGAGGTAATGAAGGGAATATCCCTTGAAGAGGGCGTAGATAAACTTTATGATATGTCGAAATCACTAGCATTAATATTTAGATATAGTGCGCAAGGTTCAAATATTGTTGAACTAAATGATGAAATAAGCATTATACGTGCCTACATTCAAATACATATAATAAGATTTAGTAACAGGCTTGAAGCAAACTTTGATTTTGAGGAAAGCACTTTAACGGCAAAAGTGTTAAAGATGACGTTGCAGCCCCTTGTAGAAAATGCAATATACCATGGACTTGAACCTAAAAGAGAAAATGGGGTATTGTGTGTTGGTAGTAAATATGAAAATGGAAATCTATTGATTTGGGTGGAGGATAATGGAGTTGGAATTGAGGCCGGTACACTAGATAACATTAAACTTAAACTCTTAGAAGCCCCACACATTTTGTCAGACAGAAGGCAGGATGGCTCAAAGGTTGACAGCATAGGTATATATAACGTAAATAATAGATTAAAATTGACATATGGAGTACAATATTCGTTAAATATTGAGAGTGAGAAAGATATTGGTACTAAAGTGACTATAACTATCCCCGGGAGTGAGGTGTAGTATGTATAAAGTTCTTATTGTGGACGATGAAGAATTTATTATAAAAAGCTTGATAAAAGGTACAAACTGGAGTAGCTATGATTTTGAGGTAGTATCAAGTGCCAAAGATGGAGTGGAGGCATTTGAAAAGATCTGTGAAATCAAGCCGCATGTTGTTTTTACTGATATTCGAATGCCTGGTATGAGTGGACTTGAGCTTATTAAAAACGTACAAGCCATTCATAAGGATATTTTATTTGTTGTAATTAGTGGATATGCTGAGTTTGCATATGCACAAAAGGCATTAGATTATGGTGCAATTGGATATTGCTTAAAGCCCTTTGATGATGAAGAAATTAATACTATTTTGAAGAAGGCTAGAAATATATTGGGAACAGCAGATAACGGAGATAAATGCGATATTATATCACTCTTTGCAGAGGACTCAGAGTCGAGACAACGGTTAGATGCTTTTTTTAAAACAAAAGGCATTATGCAAGGGGATAGAATATATATAATTGCCTCGATTGGTGGGAAACCACTTCGCCTAAAAAACAACCTAGACTACATAAATTTTAAAACAGGAAGCCATAAAGAGATATATATCTTAAGTAGTGATAGATTGGGCACTGATCAAATAATACAGGATACATTACCTGAAGGAATAAAGGGCATAGGAATATTTGAGGCGGCATATACCTCCTCAAATATGAGGAAGTATATTGACAGCGCATATACACTTGCATATCAGTATTTTACAACAGGGACTAGAAATGTGTATATTAAAATTAATACTGGCAATATAGATATAGAAAATTTGATTGAAAAATATGAAAATTTGTTCTCTAAAATGGATATAAGGGAACTTGTTCAGTTGCTTGATACCTTTTATAATAATGCGGTTAGCGGAGTATTCTCAATAAAACATGCTATGAATATTTATAACACTTATGTAAAATACTCAATAAAAGTTTTAGGCGAGGATGCCTTTGAAGAATATATTTATAGCTTTGACGATCTATGTTATCTCTTTAAAGATTTATACACTATGATAGAGTATATCAAAGATAAAATCACATGTTGCTTAGGATTTAAAACAAACAAGCTAACAGACGATGTGCGAAATGAGTATTTTAAAAAAATTATCCATTATATTAATCAAAATTTTTACAAAGAGATTACTATTCGGAACCTATCACAGGATTTCACTATAAACCCAAATTATTTAAGTCAACTTTTTAGAAAAGAAGTAGGAATGACCTTTACTGATTATATTACAAAATTGAGGATGAATTACGCAAAAGAACTTTTATTAAAGACCGAGTATTCTCAAGGTGACGTTGCTACAAAATGTGGATATATAGATTACTTCTATTTTATTAGAGTTTTTAAGAAGTCAACCGGCGTTACACCAGGGCAATACCGACATAAAGATGAGTAGTATGTTTGAAAATTAACACTTTGTAATAAATATGGATTAAAAAATATAATAGTATGGACTAAAAAAAGGGGAGACAAGATTACTAAATCTAACATCCTCTATTTTTATATATTTTTAATACTTTATATTGGAACAAGAGAAACTCCAGGATTATTACAGTAATTACATGAGTGTAGTTTATGGATTATTATTAGTATACTATGCAATAAAAAACGAGGAAACAGATACTATCTGCTTCCTCGTTTTTTTATATAAGAATTATGTATACAACTCATAAGTATATGAAATATGAATTATACACTTAAAATGCTAAACTTTACTCAAACTTATTAAAGGAGGAAGAATAATGGCAAGAAAGTTTAAAAGAACTATGTCCCTAATTCTTACAGTTCTGATTTTGTTGACATCTGTAGTGGGTGTAAATGCACAAGTTCCTGATGTTAAAGGGCATTGGGCAGCAAATACAATAGCTAAATGGTATGATTTAGGTTTGACTAACGGAACTTCCAGTAATACATTCTCTCCGAATAACAATGTCACAAGAGCTGAATTAGCAACTTATCTAAACAAGATTTTCAATTTTACTGAAATTTCCGATTTAGCTTTTTCTGATGTTTCGGAAGCTTCATGGTATCATAATGAAATTGGAAAAGCAGTTGCTGCTGGTATAATTATACCGAAGGCTGGTAAAGTAGTACCACTTAATAAATTAACAAGACAAGAAGTAGCACAAATGATTGTAACTGCATTTGGCTGGAAATCATCCCCAATAGACAATCTTGAAGCTTTTGTAGATTCAAGTAAGATAGAGGCTTCATATAGGGATGCGCTAAATGTTTTAGTTGGAAAAGGATTTATAATAGGAAGACCGGAAAAAAAACTTGCACCATTGGATAAAATAACAAGGGCAGAAGTAATTGTTATGATTGACAATGCGATGGGAGAACTTAGAAATGTTAAGGGTTCATATTCTCAAAATGCCAAGGGCAATTTAGTAGTTAATATACGTGATGTGGTGTTAAGCAATATGACAATAGAAGGTAATCTCTATCTTACACAGGGTATTGGAAATGGAGAGGTTACTCTTGAGAATGTAAAAGTAAAAGGAGACACCATAGTAAGTGGTGGGGGAATGGAAAGTATTAAAATTAAAAACTCATCTCTCACGGGTAAACTAATAATAATAAAGGTTGATGGAAAAGTTAGAATTGTGGCAGAAGGTTCTTCAGAAATTGGTGGTGTTGAACTTAAATCAGGCGCCAAGCTAGAAGAATTAAATGTTACAGGTGGCGGTTTCAGAAACATAGAAGTATTAGGTGAAATTGGATTAAATCAGGAAATACTACTTGACGGCAACTTTGATCAGGTAAGTGTTTTGGGAAATGGTGCAAATGTAACCATAGTAAACGGATTAGTTGGGAAATTTGAGGTTGATAAGCTAGCAAAGGATACAAACATAAAAATTATAGCAGGTACTATAACAGAGCTCAATGCAAGTGCTGCGGCCAAAGTTACAGGTAAAGGAAGTATTTTAACTGCAAATATTAAAGCAGCAGGTGTTAACATTGAACAAAAACCAACAAAAATAATTGTTGCAGTAGGATTTACAGCGATGGTTGGAGGGACAGCTACCACAGGAACAACAAGTAATGCAGGAAATAGCAACTCTACTCCAAATTCACCAAATCCAACACCAAATCCAACGCCGGATCCAACACCAGACACATCCATAGTAGCGGGTACATTATTTGATGACTTTAACTATTTAACCTCTAATGATGTTGCTTTGGAACAAATGGGCTGGATAGTTAAGGATACTAAGGTTGAAGGACCAGGTCCTGCAGGATGTACATGGTCAAAAAACAATGTTACGTTTATAACAGATCCAACAAATGAAGCTAATAAGTTAGTTAGATTTACCTCATCAACGGATGGAACTTCAATAGGAACCAACCAAGCAGAAATATTCACTCAGAGAAAGTTTTTTGAGGGTACATATGCAGCAAGAGTGAAGTTTAATGATACTCCATTAGAAGGAGCATCAAAGGATGGAGATGCTTTGGTTCAGACCTTCTTTACAATCACACCTTTAGATTTTGATATGGATCCATATTATAGCGAGTGCGATTTTGAATATCTTCCAAATGGGGGATGGGGTGGCCCACGCATGATGTATGAAACAACTTGGGAGACATACATGAATGAGCCATGGACGGCAGTAAATAGTTCTACTACTCAAGCTGACGCAAGCTATGAGGGCTGGCATGATCTTGTACTGAATGTAAGTGAGGGTGTTTGTAAATATTACATAGACGGAACCTTGGTTTCAGACCATTCTGGACAATATTACCCAGAAGGACCGATGACTATTAACTTTAATCAATGGTTTATAAGCGGAGGCTTTAATGAAGGGCTTACGGGTATCCGTACTTATCAGCAGGATATTGACTGGGTTTATTTTGCAGAAGATAAAGTGCTGACTACAGAAGAGGTTAATAATGAGATAACCAAATTTAGAAGTGAAGCAATAAAAAGTAAAGATACTGTAGTGTCGAAGAACCCAAATAATGTACCTGTTGCAGCAACTTTAATCGTTGATAAAAATATCAACACAGGTAGCTATGTAGTAACATCTAAGGTGCCTGCAAATAATAATGCAACAGAAATGAAGTTATTTAAAGATGGTGTTCTTGTTGAAGTTAAACCAGTAGTAGCAAAATTAAGTACCGAGCAAAGCTTTAATTTTAATGTTTCAAATTCAGAAATTGGAACTTTCAAGTACATAGCTGAGCTATCTAATTTTAACGGAACCACGCAAAGCACAGAGCTTGTAGTTACAGTAGTTAAAGCTATGTTTGATGATTTTAGCTATGACACCTCGTCGGATGAAGGTTTAGGAGAAATGGGCTGGAGCATCAAGGAGACCACTTCTGAAGGACCTGGACCGATGGGAGCAACATGGTCAAAAGATAATGTTACATTTGAAACTGATTCTGAAAATCCAAATAATAAACTGGCTAGACTTACTTCATCAACAGATGGAACTGTAGCAGGGACTAATGAAGCTGAAATAGTCTCACAAAGAAAATTCTTTGAGGGTACTTACGCAGCAAGAATAAGGTTCAGTGATACCCCTGTAGAGGGAGCAGCAAAAGACGGGGATGCTGTAGTCCAAACCTTCTTTTCCATTACACCTTTAGATTTTGATTTAGATCCAAATTATAGTGAATGTGATTTTGAATATCTTCCAAATGGTGGATGGGGTGGTCCTCCATTGATGTATGAAACAACTTGGGAAACATACCAGAATGATCCTTGGTTACAAGTGAGAGATTATTCAACACAAGAACCAAGCTTTGAGGGCTGGCACGATTTAGTTTTTACAGTGAAGGATGGACATGTAAGCTATTACATTGACGGTATTTTGGTAGCGGATCATACAGATCAAAACTATCCAGAAGGACCTATGACCATTAACTTTAATCAATGGTTTTCATCAATAAGCGCTGAGATTACTGGTACCCGTATATATCAGGAAGACATTGACTGGGTTTATTTTGCAGAGGATGTAGCACTAACAACAGATCAAGTAAAAGCTGTCGTTTCAAGATATAGATTAGATTCTGTACAATCTGAAAACTGTATTGAGGCTAAAGACCTGGCAAATAAACCGCAAGCAGCCAGCATAAGTGTTGACAGCCCTGTAAACAGCGGAAATTATGCTGTTACAGTAACAGTTCCTGTAAATAATAATGCAAAAACAATGAGACTTTATGAGAATGGAAAACTTGTTCTGGTAGAGAATTTAACTGTTAATGCATCGGATACTCAGGTATTTCCGCTTAGCGTAGAGGATAAGACAATATCCATGTATAACTATATAGCAGAGTTATCTAACTCAAATGGAACTACAACAAGTGCGGCTATTGTAGTTGAAGTAGCAGGTGGTAATTTACCGTTTAATGCTGCTCTAAATAAGTCCGCTATTGGAAGTGAAGGGGCATTAGCTTTAGATCCGAAAGCAATAAATGATGGTATTGTTTCAGACAGCGATACTGCGATTTCCGGGGTTGGAGAAGGTATTCAGTGGGCACAAATAGACCTCGCCAAAAGCTATGATGTAAACAAAGTGAATTTGTGGCATTACTTTGCAGACGGAAGAACTTATCATGACGTAATTGTACAATTGTCAAATACTCAAGATTTTAGTAGTGGAGTTACCACAGTATTCAATGACGACAAAGATAATTCTGCAGGGTTTGGCATTGGCTCGGATGTAGAATATGCTGAAACGCTACAAGGTAAGACTATTCATTTTAATACTATAAATGCAAGATATATTAGACTCTATACAAATGGTCTGACTAAACCATTAACTGATCTAAATAACCCTGGTCAGAACCTTCCATATAATCACTATGTAGAGGTTCAGGTTTGGACAGCAGGCGGAGATGAAGGTGCAGCTAAGCTAAGTGTTGATAATATATACAGTACGGGAGACTACACACTTACAGTAACAGTACCTGAAATAAATGAAGCTACTACAATGAATCTGTATGAGAATGGCATAAAAGTGATAGATGCCAAGACAGTTGAGCCTAACGAAGTGATTACCAATATTAAAACTAACATGGCACTAGGCTCTTATACTTACAAGGTGGAACTAGTAGATAGCACAGGAGTAAAAACGAGCTCTGAATTGGTTGTCACAGTTAAAGCTATCGACAATACTCCTTCTGCTGCGAGTTTGAGTGTAGACACAGCTGAGAATGATGGAAATTACACACTAATAGTTACTATTCCTAGTGGAAACACAGCTACATCACTACAACTGTATGAAAATGGACTAGCAATTGGTGAGGCTCATGTGGTGACACCAAGTTCTATTACTACCCAAGTTATCAAGTTCCCTATTACGAATAAACCTTCGGGGAGCTATAAATACAAGGTTGATTTAATAAATGAATCAGGAACTACTCCAAGTGTACAGATTACGGTTAAAGTAATAGCTGCTATTGAGGATGGTACACCAACAGATGTAGCACTATTCAAAACAGTTAGCGGAAGTGCTGTAGTAGATGAATCAACTTTAGCCAATGCTTTACTAATGACTGACGGAGATTTAAATACTTTTGCAGGACCAGGCGAGGGTGAGCAATGGGTACAGATTGATTTTGGGCAAAGCTACAACGTTAATAAAGTAAAGCTTTGGCATTACTTTGTTGATGGCAGGAAATATAATGATGTAATAGTACAGCTTTCAAATGACGCTACCTTTAAAACTGGAGTTACTACAGTTTTTAATAACAATGACGATGTAAATACCTATACTCAGTATACTTCTCCAGCAGCAATTGGTTTAGGAAATGATGGGGCTCCATATGCAGAGTCTTCAGAAGGTAAAATAATTGAATTTGGTACAATAAATGCCAGATATATTAGGCTGTATTCAAACGGCAGTATTGATACAGGATATCCTCCAGCAAACCATTATTCGGCTGTTGAGGTATGGACTGCAGGAAATTAGACTAAAAGACAGTAGCCTTAGGTGTTATGGATACTTGGGGCCGCAATATGTACTTTAATTAGATTTAATATGGATGTAAGTTAGGGAATTAGTTAGAAACTAATTCCCTAACTGCTACCCTAATAGTGACACAGAGTTAATTTAAACGATACAAAAGGAGTATTACGATAATGATGAATATAAATGAGGAATCAGTTAAAATAACAATAAATCATGTCATGTTTGATGATTTTGATTACAGTGGAGTGGATGATCTAAACTTAGAAGTATTCAAATGGTCAATAAAAGAAGGTGTTGCAGGACCTGGTCCTGTAGGGTGTCAATGGTCAAAAAATAATATTACGTTTATTGACGACGGTAAAAATAATGGAAATAAGGTTTTAAGACTTAGTGCTACAACAAATGGTACTGCTTCAAGCTGTACTCAAGCTGAAATATTACATGAAACCAAATACTTTGAGGGGACATACGCTGCAAGAGTTAAATTTTCAGATGAACCTATTATAGGACAAAAGGGTGACATGATTAATGAAACATTTTTCACGATTTCACCCTTGAGGTATGATAATGACCCTCTGTATAGCGAATGTGATTTTGAATATCTAAGTAATGGAGGTTGGGGAAAAGAGGGCTCAACAATGTGGCTTACCTCTTGGCATACATATCAGGATTACCCTAACTTTGAGATGGATAATACAAATGACTCTATAAATGAAAGCCATGAGGGATGGCATGACTTAGTGCTTGTGGTAGCGGAGGGAACAGTTAAGTACTATATAGATGGAGTATTAAGAGCTACTCATAGAGATAAATTCTATCCCAGAGCAACAATGTGTATATCGTTTAATTTATGGTTTTTAAATGAAGATGGAGCTCTATTGCCTTCTGACAGTACTAGAACATATATAATGGACGTTGACTGGGTCTATCATGCAAAAAATCAAGTTCTAACAACTGAAGAAGTAATTGAACAGGTAACTAATTACCGCTCAAAACGAATAAAACGTAGTGATTCTATGTCATGCTAATTTTATTTCGATAGGAGAAAGCATTTAGCTCGTAAATGGACTCAGCTTATAAAACCAATACATATAACCTATATAGGAACTTACTTTACTAATGATTATACATATTTTATATAAGTTGTGTTTATGGCTTACAGAGTATGTAGTTGATAAAATAAACTTAAGAAATTCTGCATTATAAACTTTGTTGATATTTTTATAGTAATAGGAGAATAATATGACATCAAAAAAAGAACTCGGAGTGACTAGAAATCCTTCTATATTAAAAACAATTGCGTATTATAAGTATTTTTATTTAATGCTTATCCCTGTGATAGTCTGGTACGCTGTTTTTGCATATGCCCCAATGTACGGAATAACTCTCGCCTTCAAAAGCTTCCATTATGGTAAAGGTATTATAGGAAGTCCCTGGATAGGAATTCAAAATTTTGTTGATTTAACGTCCGATACTGCTTTCTGGAATGCGTTTAAAAATACAGTAATTATCAGTTTAGGTAAGCTTCTATTTCACTTTCCAACACCGATAATATTAGCAATTTTACTCAATGAGATGTACTTTCGTAGAGCTAAAAAAGTTTTGCAGACATTGCTGACATTCCCGCATTTCATCTCTTGGATTGTTCTTGCAGGAATAATGACAAATATTCTTGGACAAAGTGGAGTAGTAAATCAAATTATATCAACATTTGGTGGCGATTCAATACCATTTTTATCAGACGCATCTATATTTAGACCAGTTATTTATGGATCTCACATATGGAAAGAAATAGGCTGGGATTCCATTATATATATTGCTGCACTAGCTGGTATACCTGTTGAACTTTATGAGGCTGCGAAGATAGATGGTGCCAATAGGTGGCAACAAATTAGATACATCACATGGCCTGGCATACGGCCCACAGTTGCAATACTATTTATTTTATACATAGGTCAGATGCTAAATGTAGGATCAAGTTTTGACCAGATTTTTAATCTCTATAGCTCTCCGGTATATGGTGTTGCTGATACGATAGATACATTTGTTTACCGTACAACATTTACTACAGGAGCAAATTTCGGATATATGACTGCCGTTGGATTTCTAAAGTCTGGAATCAATGTCATTATGATATATCTTGCTAACAAACTCGTAAGTAAAGCGGGTGAGCAAGGCCTGTTCTAAAAATATTGATATGAGATGCTAAAACAGTGATAGGGAGATTAATTATGAATAATACTGAAACGTTTTTAGAAGAAAACGTAATTAAAATAGTGCCGAAGAGAACAAGGTTTGGTAAACAAAAGGGTGACACAATTATAAATGTCATGATAACAACACTTTTAGTTATTCTAGCAGTTGTGGCAATGTTCCCGTTTTACAATGTTCTAGTGCTTTCATTTGCAAGCGTTAAGGGCATGGCGGAGCATTCAATATATTTGCTCCCTTACACTTTCGACCTGACTTCGTATGGAAAGCTTTTTAAAGAAACTAGCTTTTATAGGGCATTCGGAGTATCTGTATTTGTGACGGCGATGGGTGTCGCCCTAAATATGTTTCTTTCAGTAACAGGTGCATATGCATTGTCTAAGAAAGGAATGCCAGGAAGGAACATTTTACTTAGTTTAGTTTTGTTTACAATGTTTTTCTCTGGTGGATTAATTCCGTTCTATTTGGTTGTAAAGTCTGTCAATCTTGTAAATAATATTTTGGTTATGGTGATACCAACAGGCGTTACCACTATGTATTTGATAATAATGAAAAATTATTTTAATACTATACCTGCTAGCATCGAAGAATCGGCAAAGGTAGATGGTGCCAATGATATGTACATACTACTGAAAATAGTATTACCGATTTCCAAGCCATTTATCGCAACTTTCGCGTTATTCTATGCAGTTGATAGATGGAATGAATGGTATAATGCCCTAATATTTATCAGTGATTCAGCCAAGATACCTCTTCAAATATATTTACGAGGATTGCTAATAAACATGAGTGTACAGCTCAGTTCATCAGCTGCAGCAGTAGTGGATAGTAAGGCTGGTGTTGGTATACAAGCTACGCAGATGGCTTCGATAGTTATATCAGCTATTCCGATAATGTGTATATATCCCTTCATGCAGAAACATTTTGCTAGAGGAATAATGGTAGGGTCGATAAAAGAATGATTTTTTTAAATGGTATATAGTATTAGTAATAATACTAAAATATAAAAATTAAAGGGGGAAAATTGCATGAGTAAATTAAAACGCAGTTTAGCAGCAGTAATCGTGGCTACTATGTTGGTTTCTGGTGTTGCTGCATGTGGCTCGTCAGAGAAGGCAGAGGAGAGTAAAACATCTGTTGTCGCAAGTGAATCAACAAGTGCCGGAAGTACGACGGCAGGTGTTGATCTAAGTGAGAAAATGAATATATCTGTAGCATTATGGGGCATAGACGAAGCTCTTGCCAATGCAGGGAATGATCAGTTCTTAAAGGAAATGTACCAAAAGTTAAACATTACTTTAACACCAAGGCAGATTACTTGGGATGACTATACTCAGAAAGCTCAAATTTGGTCTGCTTCAGGAGATATGCCAGACGTTATGGCTATTGATGCTGTAGGAACAACATATTATAGAAACTGGATAGACCAGGGAGTAGTTAAGGCATTGCCTGAGGATTTATCAAAATATCCTACTTTAAATACATATATGAGTAAACCTGACATTCAGGCTCTTAAGCAGCCAGATGGGAAAATATACACCATACCTAGAGGATTATACGACTCACTAGATTATTGTGCACATGACAGAATTGTTTTATATCGTTGGGATTTAGCTCAAAAAGCTGGTATTACAAAGGAACCTGCAAATTTTCAGGAATTTAATACTATGCTTAAGGCAATTGTAGATAAAGACCCAGAGGGCAAAAAAATAAGTGGATTAACTGCAAACAACATTAAACAAATAAGTGGATTCTTCTGGCTGTTTAGTAATCCTGCTGCAACCAGCGATGGAAGTGGTAGTGACTTTAAATGGATTAAGGACGATGGAAAGTATGTTCCAGCAGTGTTTACAACAAAGTTAACACTTCCTTCCCTTCAAAACATGAGAACTATGTATGAAGAAAAAATGATTGATAGAGATATAGCTAACATGAAGGGCACACAGTCTTATGATAAATTTGTGTCTGGAACATCTGCAGCCTTACTATTGGTTGGATATGGAAACGTTAACAATCAAGTTAATGATCGTTGGAAAAAGCTACATCCAGAAACACCTATGTTAGATGCAATAAAGAAGGCAGATTACTTCCCTGCTGTAGATGGAACTGCATATCAATGTACCTTTAAAACATATTGGTCTGAATCTTATTTTAGCAATGAAGTAGAAGATAAGAAAATGGATAGAATTATGATGCTTTATGACTATATGTTACAGCCTGATACAAAGGAATTTTATAGATATGGAGTTAAGGACGTGGACTATACTAAAGCTGGAGATAAGATCACAAAAATAACCAGCCAAGCAGATTTGGATAAGAAACAGCCTTCCTCAGCAAATCTACAGGCTCTAGTTGAGTTTGATAATGCATATCTATATGATCCAAACAACTCTACTATTGACCCAGCTATATCTAAGGCAGCAATTGCCGATCTTGAACATGCAAGACAGGTAGCAAAGCTGCCTGATTATGAAGTAAAATTAACAGATATATCTACGCCTGCAAAGAATAAGTTCTCTGTACAAGACTATGACTTTATGTTTAAAATCATGGCAGGAAAAGAACCAGTTGAAAAAATGTGGGAAGACGTATTAAAAGAGTATGAAGCAAAGGGCCTTAGCAAAATGATTGAAGAAGTTAATGGCAAAGCTAAGGAAATGGGCTTGAACTAAATAATAGTTTGTGTATATACAAGAAGGTTTAGGGTAACCACGCTAAACCTTCTTGTATAATTTTAAGGACTAATCGGTACTGGTAAACGAAGAAATGCCTTACAAAAATATTTCTGAATAAAGATATGCTATAGATAGGAGCAGATACTATGATCAAATTTGGAACAGGCGGCTGGAGAGCCATAATTGGTGAAGATTTCACAAAAAATAATCTTATTATACTTTCGCAAGCAATAGCAAATTTAATTAAAGATGATAAAGGCCAAGATAGAGGCTTTGTTATTGGCTATGACAGAAGATTTCTATCTGACAAAGCAGCAAGGTGGTTCTCAGAAATATTGATTGGAAACGGGATAAAAGTTTTTTTTATAGAAAAAGAGGCACCTACACCGCTTATCATGTTTTCAGTTAAAACCTATAATACCTGCTATGGTATAGCAGTTACAGCTAGCCACAATCCCGCTGACTATAATGGTATAAAGATATTTACAGAGGGTGGACGCGATGCAACTGAGGAAGTAACAAAAAAAATAGAAACTTATATTGAGAATAATAGCAGGGATATGATGCTGAGCATAAGCTTTGAAGATGGTTTAAAAAGTGGAATGATTCAGATCATAGATCCCATGAATGATTATATAGATACAATTATTGCCATGATTGATACCCAAGCTATTAAAAGTAAAAAACTAAAAGTACTTCTTGATCCAATGTTCGGAGTATCCAAGACGTCGCTACAAACTATACTTGTGACAGCTAGGTGTGAGGTTGATATTATCAATGATAGGCATGATACGCTTTTTGGTGGGAGACTACCTTCTCCTAGCTCTCAGACGCTGCAGAGATTAAAAGATATGGTTTTGGAAAAAGGTTATGATATAGGGATAGGCACTGATGGAGATGCAGATAGGCTCGGTATAATTGATGAGAAGGGTAATTTCATACATCCAAACAGTATATTAGCATTACTTTATTACTATTTACTTAAATATAAAGGCTGGAAGGGTGGAGTAGTAAGAAATGTTGCTACGACCCATCTCTTAGATAAGATTGCAGGTTCCTTCGGAGAGGAAGCCTACGAAGTCCCTGTGGGATTCAAAAACATCAGTTCAATGATGGAGGAGAAGGCTGCTCTAATTGGGGGAGAAAGCAGTGGTGGATTAACAATTCGTGGGCACATAAAAGGCAAGGATGGGATTTTCGCCGCAAGTATTCTTATTGAGTTGCTGAGTATCACAGGTAAAAAATTATCGGATTTGCTGGAAGAGATACATGAGCAATTTGGATATTTTTATATGACTGAAGATGATTTTAAGTATAAAAGCTCGGATAAAGAAAGACTTATACAGTTGTTGTATGACGAAAAAAGAATACCTGAGTTTACATATAAAGTTTCTAGTGTTAGTTATGTAGATGGCGTGAAGATCTGTTTTGAAAATGGTGGATGGATAATTGTTAGATTTTCTGGGACAGAGCCACTTTTGAGGGTGTTTGCCGAGATGAGTAATGAAAATGATGCAACTAATATTAGTAATACAATGAAAAAATTTCTTGGTTTATCTTAGCAGAGTTAAAAGTTTGATCTAAGTTAAGCTACTTTATAATTAGAGAGATGGGGATTATATGGAAGAATTCAAAAAAAAAATTGAAAATTACTCAAAGTGGCTTAAGGCATTAAAGGAAAGTAATGAATTAAGAGATAGTAATTCTATGCCTGGAAGTTCATATTTTATTGACGACAATGATATTTTAACAATTGCTAGACACGATGGAGATTGCAGATACCCATATGGCAAAGATGGGTTCAATTTTTGGGCATATACGTCAGGTTACATGCACTGTAACGAGGGATTGTTTTCAGTGTTTCTGAGGGCAAATGAGGGACAGGAGCCCAAGATTGCTTTTTTTGCTGGTTTTCCAGACGGGTATGGAAAATATAATCCTATACCTCTACTGTCTGTTCCAGCTAATGAGAGTCAGAATATTGATTTTAATGGCATAGACCGCTATACTATTTTTTCTAAAAGTTGTGTGTATTATATAACAGAGGTAAAGGGTTTAAGATTTGCTATTAGAATTTTTGCTGATGAAAATAAGAAAATTTATTTTACCTTATATATTGAAAATCTAGAGAAAACGAAAAAGAAATTTTATATATCTACTTTTATAAATCCTTTTCTTAGCCATAGCCTTAACGAAGATGGGGAAAGCCGCTGGTTTAGAGAAGTCCAATATATTGATAGCGATAATAATGGGGAGTTAGGATCGTTTATTATAAAGGTTAATGAAGATATTAGTAGAACTACCTCGGTATCAAATATTGGTGTTATTCATAGATCCATTTGTTTAACTGAAAATAGCTCTATAATAAGACATGAGGAGACAGCTTCAAGATATCTATATGTAGGAGGCAGCATGGACAGCCTTCATAGTCCCCGTTCACTATATATGGGTGGTTTCGCTAATAAAAAACACATATGTGCATTTACCGAAGTTGGTGTTGCCGGAGACATTATCCATATGGAGATAGGAGAAAAGGATAGTATAAGATATGATGAAATGCTGAGCTACAAAGTGCACTGCTCAGATGATAGTGAAGCTAATGAGCTATTGAATGAGCTAATAGATCAACATGATATAGATAAAAAGCTGGATGATATAGATAAAATAGTTGATGAACATGGTGAAGGCTTAAAACTCAAATTTTATAATTCTCAGCAAACAAATCTAAGAGAAGGAATATTCAATGCGTTTTTTGAGCATTTAAAAACACAGGTTGAGTTTTGTTCACTTATAAAAGGATATGTGCAGCTATCAGCAGGCTCACTAATTGGAATTAGAGACATATTTCAGGCATTAGAGGGCTTGGTGTTCTGGAGACCTGAGGCTGTACGCAATAAAATGCTGGAGGCCTTTGAGTTTATACTTGAGAATGGGCGCTGCCCCAGACAGTATACTCTGCCAGTTAGTGAAGGATTACCACCTGTTATGGATTTAAGGGCCTTCATTGACCAAGGAGTTTGGCTTATATCCACAGTTATCACATATTTAAGGGTGACAGGAGATCGGAACTTCTTAAATGAACTACGTGGATATTACGAAATAGTTGATGAAACGAAGGGATTAGTTAAGAAATGTCAACGGAAAGATAGCGTTCTTGAACATCTTTTTAAAGTGATGGATTATCTTCTTTCAAACCGTGATTTTAGCCATACTGGATGTATTAGAGTCTTATATGGTGACTGGAATGACGCACTTGACGGCTTGGGTGTCAGCACTGAACAAGGTAAGGAATATGGAACAGGTGTATCGGTAATGGCTTCTCTACAGGTCTACCAAAATCTAAATGAAATGGTAGAGCTGCTTACATGGTTGGATGGAAATAAATATTCAATTGAGATAAAGAGTTACAAAGCCGCATCAGAAGAGCTATATATTAACCTAAGGAAATACGCAGTTATAAATAATGATCAGGGTGAAAGTAGGATAGTACACGGCTGGGGTGACAAAAGGTCATATTTTGTGGGCAGCTTTGAAGATCCGGATCATCTGTCAAGAATAGGATTAACCTCCAATGCCTTCTGGGTTCTCGGCGGGATGAATAATCACGACAGGTATATGGAAGATACTATTTTGCAAGCTTTCAGGACACTTGACTCAAAATATGGATTTAAAACCTTTGAACCTGCCTTTGATGCTAAAACACAGGGAGTGGGCAGAATACCTAAACTACCCGCAGGCACTGCCGAGAATGGTGCTGTGTATGTTCATGCATCTGCTTTTGCAGTTATGGCACTTTTTAAAATGGGTCATGCTAAAGAGGCGTGGGATCAACTATGCAAGTTGCTTCCATTTACACATGACAGAATATCTTGTTCACCATACATAATGCCAAACTCCTATGGCTATAACGAGGAAAAAGGGATAGACGGTGAGTCAATGCTTGATTGGCAAACGGGTAGTTCAAATGTTATATTTAAAACATTTATAGGATTTGTAATAGGAATTAAGCCCGAATTTGATGGTGTTTGGTTGCAACCTGCAAAAGGACTGCCATTTGAAGGATTTACATTCCAAATAACAATAAGGGAGTGCATTGTATCCATAACCTACAAAAATTCCGAAAATGACGATAGGAGATATTTTATTGATAACAACGAAAAAAAGGGTACCTTCAATGAATGTATGAATTTAAAAAGGTTGTGGATATCAGCGGAGGATTTTAAGCGCACTCACCTCAGTATTTTAGTTGAGGATTAAATAAACGTAAGTATTTAAGGCTTGATACATTGTCTAAAGAAATAATGTATTAAAATTTAAATAGAAAAATAATAAGAGTAGATAAGGAACGTGTGATAGGTGCTGTAATCTGGGTATTAGACGACTTACGAACAAAAATGAGATAACTGGAATTATTTTCAGGGAATAGCTGATTTATGTAATCAGTTATTCCCTATGAAGTGAGGACCAATATCAATATAAATATTTCAGGAACCAGATTTAACTATTTCCATAAGACTCCACCATACAAAGAAAATCGTATATAGGCGTTAGCTTACTGAAGCCTTTCTTCAACACATCAGGCAACTCCTCTGAAAATGCAAGCTTAAAATCAGTTTGTGCACATTCAAAAAATATGTTTTTTCTATCTAACCATGTTTTTAGGTTTTCTGGCTGGTCAGGGAACTTGCTTCTCTTGTACATTTCTCCGCCGATAATAAATTCATTTTGAGACTCATAGCATTTCAATGCTTTTATAAATAAGGGATGCTTATTAATAATCATATCACGCATATTGGACATAGAACCCGTTTGAGCGCCATAGTAACCTATACCATAGCTTGAGCCTTTTTGGTTAATCTCAAACCAGTAACAGGGTGCAATTGACATAAGATTCTTATCGCGTAAGAATACAAGCCAGACATTATCCCTATACATGGTTTTATCCTTTGTAAAACGTGTATCTCTTCGTACTCTAGAAATTAGTTTTGAAGGAACAGTTATTAGTTGCTCATCAATTTTTGTCATAGTAGGAGCGAGCTCGGTTATAAGCTCAACAAAGGGGTTATACACATGCTCTTTATATTCTCCTTTGTGGCTATCATACCACTCTTTATTATTATTCATCCTATTTTCAAAAAGAAACTTAAGTGCTTCTCCTTTAAACCCATTAAAACTCATTTATTTGACCTCCGATACAGGTATGTGTGACAGACGAAAGATATATATATAATAACACTTTGCGTTGATTAGATGAATAGGAAATATTTTTTAAAAGTAACATTATTAATTAATAATGTTAGCCTACAGAGATTAATTGTGTTCAACTTCAATAAAAAAAGAATTCTGTCAGAAACTCAAGCAAATAAGGCATTTCAAGATATATAATTTCTTAAAATTATCAAAAATCTAAAGCGGAACAAATATCTTACACATTAATTTTATGTAATAAATGATATTTACAAATAATGACTAGTATACTTGAAATATAAGTAAGAGTATGCTTAAAATAACAAATGTATAATTATGAAAACATCAAAGTAAACTCCTAAAAGGTAGTAATGAAGTAAAAATAAACTAAGAAAAAGAAGGAGGAAGCAAAAAAGTATGAAAACAAAAGGGAAAAATTCTTTTCGGGTAGGGCAGGCGAAAAGGCTACTATCGCTGTTTATAGCCTTTGTTTTTGTTCTAGGGATTGTATTTAGCGGATTTACGCAGACAGTTAGTGCGGTAGAAACAACTATACCGTCAGAACAAACTATTCCAACTTACCTAAATCCGACAGCAGCAGTTGAGGACAGGGTTTCAGATTTGCTTAGTAGAATGTCGCTTGATGAGAAAGTTGGGCAGATGCTCCAACCAGAGAAGGGTAGTATCAGTATTGATGATGTTACAAACTACTATTTAGGATCAGTCTTGAGTAGTGGAGGTTCTTTCCCAGAAAGTGGTACGGAAGCAGAAAGTACCATGGAAAATTGGTCAAAACTATATGACTCAATGCAAGATGCTGCATTATCCACTAGACTTGGAATTCCAATTTTATATGGTGTTGATGCTGTTCATGGACACAACAATGTAAAAGGGGCGACAATATTTCCACATAGTATTGGACTAGGGGCTACTCGTGATGTTGATCTTGTTGAAAGAATCGGTGCTGCAGTGGCAGAAGAGGTTAAGGCGACAGGAGTAAACTGGACCTTTGCCCCAACAATAGTAGATCCTCAGAATATCAGATGGGGTAGAACCTATGAAGGCTTTGGAGATAATCTGAATCTTGTAGCCCAGATGGGAGTTGCGTATACCAAAGGGTTACAGGGAGCGACTATAAATGATTTAAAGAAATCTGACAAAGTTGTTGCTACTGTAAAGCACTTTATAGGAGAAGGTTGGACCGATAACGGTTCAAATCAGGGGAATGTTACCAGTATGACAAAAGAGGAGGTAGCAACGCAATTGATTAAACCTTATGCTGATGCGGTTGCGGCAGGGGCAAGATCAGTAATGGCCTCCTTCAGCAGCATAAACGGAGTAAAGTGTCATGCAAGTAAATACCTGTTAACAGATATTCTAAAAGAAAAAGACATAAAAAAAGGTGGTTTAGGTTTTGATGGTATCGTAGTAACTGACTATAACGGTATAGAACAAATAGGAAAAGATGAAGAGGGAAACACTGTAACTGGACTTAAGCTGCAGTTAAAGGTTGGAATAAACGCTGGCGTAGACATGTTGATGGAGACCGGCAACTGGAAGAATTGTATAAACAACATCAAAGAACTTGTAGCCGCTGATATAGAGACTCCAGGTTCAGGTATTGCTATGTCAAGAATTGATGATGCAGTATCAAGAATTTTGAGAGTTAAATTCCAGGCTGGTCTTTTTGAAAGCTCTAAAACAGACCCTACCCTTGCATCAAAATTTGGATCACAGGAAAACCGCAATATAGCTCGTGAGGCAGTGCGGAAATCTCTTGTGCTTCTAAAAAATGATAAAGTAAATGATACTCCAATTCTTTCTCAACTAAAGGACATGAATAAAATATTTGTAGCAGGTAAAAATGCTAATGATCTTGGTAATCAGTGTGGTGGGTGGACTATAACCTGGCAGGGAAAATCAGGGAATAGTTTGACTACTGGTACTACTATCCTAAAGGGTATACAGGATGCAGTAGCAGGTACGAATAAAACTGTTACATATAACAAGAATGGTAGAGTGCCTACCGGTAGTGAGGTTGCTATTGTGGTAATAGGTGAAACTCCATATTCAGAAGGTAATGGAGATAGGGCCAATTTGGAACTCAGTACTGAAGATAAGGCAACACTTCAGAATGTAAAAGAATCAGGTGTGCCGACAATAGTTATTCTAGTTTCAGGAAGACCTATGATTATAAATGACTACCTTAATGACTGGGATGGTTTTATAGAAGCGTGGTTGCCTGGAACAGAGGGTAAGGGCGTTGCTGATGTCCTTTTTGGAGATTATGATTTTACAGGAAAGCTATCCGTCAAATGGCCATTTTATACAGAAGTATTACCGATAGCTGATGACGATAGTCCTTATATATTGTTCAAATATGGCTATGGCTTAAAAAAGGCTACTGAAACTCCAGCTTTACCAGTAGTTCCGGAGAGTCCTAGAGGATCTCTTCCAACAGGTGTAACTGCAATTAATATATCCCCATCTGCTACTACAACCATAGAAGCAGAAAACCCTTATGAAGTAAGCGGATGGGATTTAAATAATCCAGGTAATAACTTTGTCGAATCAGGTAGTGGCAGAAGCGGAGGTAAGAGCATAGGTTGGACCTCTGCTGGCAACTGGCTTAAATATTTTGTAAGTGCGGCAGAGGCAGGCTGGTATAAAGTTGATTTTGGAATTGCTAGCCCAGATGGAGCCACAGGTGCAATTCAGTTAAGAGATGGCACTGGAGCAGTACTTTGTACTGTTAATGCTGCTAAAACTGGTAGCTGGGGTACATGGGGGTCTATGACTTCATACGTGCAACTTCCAGCGGGTGAACAAATAATTCAATTTTATTGTGTAAAAGCAGGCTTTAATTTTGATTATATGAATTTTACAAAAGTAGCTGGACCACTAACAGATCCAACTGTACCTGCACCCATATATACAGGTACAGTTGTTGCTGCTGCTGCAGTAGAAAATTGGATGAGTACCGAAGTTATGGCTAGTAATACTAATTGGTATTGGAGAGATCAGTATAGCGGAGGAGAAAACAAACTGACAAAACAATCAAACTTAGATGTGAGTTTGCCAGATCAAACAAATGTTACAACTATTAAAATTGATCCTTCAAAAGAATACCAGACAATGATGGGTATAGGAACTTCACTAGAGGGGTCTTCAATTCATAATATCCTTAAAATGTCTGAGGCTAAGAGAGAAGAAATCCTTAAAGCATTAGTAGATCCAAACTCTGGAACAGGTATGTCCATGATGAGACTTACAATAGGCACTCCAGACTTTGTATCAGGAGAATTCTATTCCTATGATGATATGCCAAAGGGCCAAACCGATGTTAACTTGGAACATTTCTCTATAGATAAGGATAAGGACGCAAGTCAAAACATAGTTCAAATTGCTAAGCAAGCAAGAGATATCGCCGCTAATCAGGGTGTTGACCTTAAGTTTTTTGCATCACCTTGGAGTCCTCCAGGCTGGATGAAAACATCAGATAGCTTGATGAAGGGGCAGATTAAAGATGAATATCTTCCCGCTCTCGCAAATTACTATTTGAAATACCTTCAAGCATATAAAAATGAGGGAATAGACATTGAGGCAATGACTCTACAAAATGAGCCTCTCCTCGAAATAGAATATCCAAGCTGTAAGATGACTTGGCAGCAAGAAGCTCAGCTTTCAAAGCTTTTGAGAAAGGCTATTGATGATTATAATGCGATAGTATCAGATGCACAGAAACTGGATGTAAAGTTATGGATATTTGATCATAATCCAGGCGATACAATGACATATCCTGCACAGATACTCAAAGATAACGTAATTGGTGCATATGATGCAGTAGATGGAACTGCCTTCCACGACTATGGTGGAGATTTGGGTGAGATGTCAAAGCTACATAATATGTATCCTGATAAAGATATATATCTGACAGAACGTGCGGTATGGGGTACCACTGGTGCCGATAGAATGGCGTTGTACTTTAGAAACTGGGCAAGAAGCTACAATTCATGGGTATTTATGCTTGATAGTGATATAGCTACACATCATTGGACAGGTACACCTGATCCTACACCATTCGTACAGGATGCAGGAAATCCAGACAATTACTGGATGCTACCTGAGGTTTATATTACAGGACAGTATACCAAGTTTGTAAAACCAGGATATATTAGAATCGATAGTAACTATGGTTCAGCCAGTACGGTCACAAATGTTACTTTCATGAGTCCTGATAAAAAGCAAATTGTCGCTGTTGTTATCAACAAGACAGGGACTGAGCAGCACTTCAAAATGCTTAGTGACGGGGGACAGATCGGTGCCACTATACCTGCAAAAACTGTGGCTACATATGTATGGAACCGTGAGAACTTCCCAGGTGAAGTAAATGACGTAGTATCTGGTGGGGGAGAAATAGCCTATACACCTTCAACGACTATTACTCTAAAGGCAGGAACTGACTCAATTGCTGAAAGTACATTTGAATGGACTCGCGCTGATGATGGTAAGCTTAAAGGTGGAACTTCAGGAGTAAGTTTTGCAAACTATATTATTGACATACCTGAAGCTGGCGATTATGCGGTAGATGTTAAGTATAATGGAGCAGGTACAAGAACCTTTGGCATAGAGAGTACCTCTGGAGCGGCAATTTCTACTTCTGGGGATGCGATTTTAACCACTGGAGCCGCAATTTCTACTTCTGGAGATGCGATTTCAACCACTGGAGCCGCAATTTCTACTTCTGGAGATACGATTTCAACCACTGGAGCCGCAATTTCTACTTCTGGTTATGCTATTTCTACCTCTAGAGCAGCGATTTCCATAGTTGCACCTGCATCTAGCACATCAAATCAATGGGAACCACAGAATACCAAGAGTAAAAGAGGAATAATTCATTTAGAGCAAGGAACACAAAACATAAAATTAGCTTTGCTTGCACAAGACGGATGGACTGATGTAGACTCCTTATGCTTTACAAAGCTTCAAGGCAATTTTACTGTTCCAGTCAAAATAGATGCTTTACAGGCAGATAGCTATAATAATCTGGTTGTTTACTCTACATCAGATAATGTGTATGCTTTTGGAAATATATCCACTGATAGCTCGATGTCATATAAAGTTAACGTTCCAGAAGGCAGGAAATATTCTATCAGCTACAAGGTCGCAACAGATAATTCTGACGCAAAGATTAAGCTGAAGATAAATAATGGAGATACTACTACTCCTGCAGCAATTTCTGTTCCACAGACAGGTTCAACTGTGTGGACTACTGTAACTGACAGGGTGTATTTGCCTGCAGGTAACTTAACCTTGACTGTTAGTGCTGACACCAGCGCCTTCAACTTTGGTGGACTCACTATAGGACTAATCAGACCAGAACTTGAAGCCACTACAGGATACAGTCTCGATGGACAGGTGATAAATCTGTCACTTGTAAATTCTGTATTTGTAAAGGAAAACGTAAGTGGTATTACACTCTCTGGAACAGCAGTGACAGATGGTGGATTAATTATTAAAACAGTAAAATACATTGACCCTACACATGTAAGAATAAATCTCGGATGGGAAAAGACCTTTACTGTAGATGGTCAGGTATTAACGATAAATGTACCTTCTAATGCTTTTACAAATTCTACTGAAGGAAACATTTTGACTACTAGTATTGCTGGAAAAAGTACTATAAACAATAGCGTAGCAATAACAGATCTAGCCAAGATAAATGCCGAAAATTATTATCTCATGGATGGTATTACGGTTGCTACCAGTACTAACGGTGGAAATCAAGTACAATTTGGTGAAGGCGGTGGCTGGGTTGATTATTTTGTAGACGTAGCTGAAACAAATGACTACACAATAAATATGAAAATTAATCCCAATAATGCATTTTCAGAATCTATACAACTAATGGAAGGTATCAATGTTCTGTGTAGTTTCAATACACCAAGCGTTGATAATAAATGGGTAGATCTGAGAAGAACAATACATTTGACAGCAGGACAACATCATTTAAAGCTCTTTGCAAACATGGGCAGCTTCAATGTAAACTGGTTGAGTATAGAACCAAAGGCTGTTCAAACAATAACAGATGCTGAAGGAATTTCTAGGACTATTGAAGCGGAAAGCTACTTCAACAGTGACAGGATTCCTATTGAAGGTAATAATAATCTTGGATATGTAAATGCTGGCAACTATAGTGATTACTATTTAGATGTTCCTACTTCAGCAAACTATACAGTTACTTACAAATACACAACGGCACAAGGAGGTTGTTCGGTCTCACTTGTTGATATTGTTGGTACCAGTACAGTGGAACTATCAAAAACAAGTCTACCAGCCACCGGTGGCTGGAGTAATTATACTACTATAAAAGGTGCTGTATACTTGACGCAGGGGATACATACAATTAGGCTTATTGACAATGGCGATGGCTTCAACATGGATTCCTTCAACTTTACAGAAGGTGTGGAGGGTAGCATTCCTTCGTTAAGTAAGGTAGCAACACCAGACGTGTCCTTGATACCAGGTGTTTATAATACAGCTACGCCTATTGAATTGAGTTGTGTTACTAGTGGCGCTGACATTTACTATACCTTAGATGGTACTTTACCGACTACTACAAGTACAAAATATACAGTTGCTATCCAAGTAGACAAGGTTAGTAGCATTAGAGCAATCGCTGTTAAAGCAGGTATGACTAATAGTAGTGTGGTTTCATACACTTATGTAATTGCTCCAAGTGGTTTGCCAATTCAAAAGGTTGAAACACCACAGGTTAGTCCTTCAGAGGGCACATATAGTACTCCTCAGAACATAATAATTAGTTCAACTGCCGGAGCAAATATATACTATACCTTGGATGGGAGTAAACCTACAAGATTAAGTACTGTATACACGGCCCCAATATGTGTAAGCAGTACCACTACAATAAAGGTTCTTGCAATAAAACGAGGAATGGTTAATAGTGAACTTGTTACATTTACATTTACCATAAGTAGTGGTTCAGGAACTCCATATGTACCTACAGCACCAGTACCAGAAACTCAAAAAGATTCAGAAAAACCGCTGGTAACAACCTATATTAAAGTAAATGGTAACACTTTAACGACTATAGTAGAGGCAAAAGAATTGGATAAGGCCTTTGGTAGTGCAAGAGTAAACAAAGAAGGTATAAAAACAGTTGCGGTTGAAGTAAAAGCTGTAGAAGGAATTGTAAACTATCTGGTTGAGATTCCGACGTCGACATTGACTTCCACAACAGCCAATAAACTAATAGAAATCAGAACTCCAAAAGCTACATTATTAATTCCTGAAAATATGCTAGATGCAAAGGCTATGGGAAACTCCAAATTTGTTGAATTATGCATAAGCGCTGCAGATATTTCAAAATTTAGCGATGAAGCAAAAAAGCAGATAGGTAATAAGCCGGTTGTAGAACTTAGCATGAAGCTTGACGGTAAAGCTATAGAATGGAACAACCCTAATGTCCCTATTACCGTATCCATTGACTATGTTCCTACAGCAGAAGAACTGAAGAACGCTGAACATATTGTAGTTCACTATATTGACGCAAACGGAAATTTCATTTCTGTGCCAAGTGGAAGATACAATAGTGCTACAGGAAAAGTGACCTTTACTACCACTCACTTTAGCAAGTATGCCTTGTCATTTGTAGAGAAAACCTATAGTGACATAAAGAAGTATTCATGGGCTATAAAGCCAATAGAAGTACTCGCATCAAAAGGCGTATTAGATGGCATTACAGAAGATGTCTTTAATCCTGGTAAGGCCATTACAAGAGAAGAATGTATAGCATGGTTAGTCAGGGCTTTAGGAATTACAGCTGAAGTAACTAGCAATTTTGATGATTTAGGCGATAGCAAATATTCTAAAGAAATAGGTATAGCTAAAAAACTTAGTATTACTTCTGGTGTTGGGGACAACAACTTTGCACCTAAGAAGGCTATCACCAGACAGGATTTGATGAAACTAACCTGCTCAGCATTAGAAGTAGCGAAGAAGAAACTTGATAAAGGGAATATGGATGACCTGGTGAAGTTTACCGATGCATACAAAACATCAAGCTATGCTATTGACAGTGTTGCAGCATTAGTAACGAGTGGAATAATTGTGGGTTCAGACAATAGCATCAATCCAAAAGGTAATACTACAAGAGCAGAGGCTTCAGTTATAATGTATAAGCTTTATAACAGATAGTATCACACAGAAAGTAAGAACAAAAAAACCAAACTGGTGGCTGCCTCTCGGTAGCCACCAGTTTGGTTTTTTTGAAGCGTCAGTATCAGCTGGTTATTAATTAGATAAAGTATGCCTTGTATTGGGATTTGAGGTCATTTTCTCAAGATGTTGTGGAAAGCATACCTTAGTGATATCATATAAATAGAGAGTTTATGGAATCGCAAAACAAATATGGAATTATGTGCTTGTACTTTGAGAAGTATAGGTGAACTAAGGCTTCTGCCACGCCATAGGCTTGGTACAAGCCAGGTTTTCATGAAGAAAGGTGGTAGTTATGGATAGTAACAAAGACATTAACAGTGAGGATGAGCAGTTAAAAGTCGGAAGCTGCAATGGGAACGATTGGGTATATTTAACTACGGCTGATAATGATTTTGAATATAATATTATAAAGGGCAAATTGACAGAGAATAAGGTTGTTTGTATTGGTAAGGGTCGAGACATAGACTTACTTGATAGTGGATTTCTAAATATAATACTGGGCCCCTGTATTGCTGTCGAGATTATGGTACCAAGTGAAATGTATGAAGAGGCAATGCAAATCCTAAATTTAGAAATTAGTGACGAAGAGTTGGAAGAGCAGGCAATGAACTCGAAACTAGAGGAGAACAGTGGTGGAGAGATATAAGGCGAGACATAGTATCGTTCCACATTATTGATTATGGATTTTCTGCCTTTTTGTTTAATACAGTTGGAAATCTAGGGAAAGAATGATATTATATATTATTGTTGGACTAGATTTTTTTGACATATAGCAAAAGGGAAGGATTTAAAAGTACATGGGAAGAATTATTGGGTTCATGGGGCCCCAGGGGACTTTTTCGCATGAAGCTGTAGAGGCTTATGTGGAGGGCGGAACCTATACCTTAAAGGATTATTTTTCTATACCGGAAGTTCTAAATGCATTAAAATATAGTGATATCGAAGATGCTATAGTACCAATAGAAAATTCTTTAGAGGGTGCAATTAACGTAACCATGGATTTTTTGGCTAAAGAGGATGGTTTATATATAATTGGTGAGGTTATAATACCTGTAAACTTGAATCTCTTAACAAAGACGGGTACAACTGCTGAGGACATAGCTGTTATACTATCACATCCACAGCCCTTGGGTCAGTGTAGAGATTACCTAAATAGTCATTTTCCAAACGCTATTCAGCTAGAAGAAAACAGCACCTCCAAGGCTGCTCAGAAAGTGGTTGATAGTGATGGCACATATGCTGCTGTTGCTTCAAAAATTTCTGCAAAAGTATATGGACTTGAAATTATGGCAAATAAAATTCAAGATTTTGAAAACAATAGCACTAGATTTGTTATAATATCAAAGGCCTTACACAAGAGGACGGGGAGTGATAAAACCTCCATAGTGTTTTCCACTGATAATAAGCCTGGCAGCTTATACAAAATATTGGATATTTTTAGCTTGTGGGATATAAATATGACTAGAATAGAGTCCAGACCTGCAAAAAATGTGCTTGGACAGTATGTGTTCTTTATAGATATCGATGGTCACATTGAGGATCAAGATGTTTTTGATGCCCTTACTATGATACAAAGAAAAACATCCTTTTATAGATTTATTGGTTCATATCCTATCTTTGGTAATTTGGCGCGATAAAAATAGCGCTATATACAAAATGACGGGAAATGAAGCCATTTAACCTTAAAAGTGGTATAATTTACATTACTAAAATTGTAAATTACCTACGTGGGGTGACGTTATGGCTTTGTTTGATAACCAGCTTGATATTACAAAAAATATTAAAATTATTGAATGGCTCAAAAGCGAACTACTGACTGATGTTGCGAATTTATTTAAGGCATTGGTAAATGGAGTTCAGGAGGAAGTTTCCGAGACTTTAGCGGACACTTTGGCAAATATAGTTTTAATATGTTATCTTCTAGGAAAAAGATTTGGCATTAATTATAGAACAGTTGAAACAAAAATTGAGAATAAGATTAGGCTTGGCCTTGTTGAAAACCACGATGTTGAGAGGTACTATGGGGATTTATCTGAGCTTGCGAAGCATCTTAATGGGTCGCGAGTTAGGAAACAAGGAGCTTAAACTAGGGAGATTTTAAATGGATAGCAAAAAACTATCACGCATTTTTATTCCGAAGGCAGGATTTTATCTTTGGGTAATTCTATTTTTTATTGTGATAATTACAATATTGAATCCTTTAATGTCTATTCCAGGATATGTATTATTTGTTTTTCTAGTTATTTACAACTATAAATCAACTCATATCAGAAATAGAGAAATAACTAAGTACATAGAGACACTAACTTTCAATATTGACTGCGCAACAAAGGATACTTTGCTCAATTTCCCGATGCCTTTGGTTCTAGCCGAGTTAGATGGCACTACTATATGGTACAATTCCTCCTTTAAAGGGATTTTTCAAGAGGAGGATTTCCTTCAGAAAACCATAGCAAATATCATTACTGAAATAAAGCCAGAAATGACACAAGGGGATTCTATTACCATTTCAAAAGAAGTTACAATAAATAATCATTTCTACTCGGTATTGGGCAATTTGGTGAAAATTGATGATAACAATAATGAGGAGAGTATTATCGTTATGCTCTATTTTGTTGACAATACGGAATTAATAAATGAACGACAGAGGTTTGAGGATAACAAAAATACAGTAGGATTAGTAGTAATAGATAATTACGACGATTTAATGCAGAGCTTAGAGGACTCAAAAAGACCGCAGATGATGGCTGAAATAGAAAAGAATGTTTCAAGCTGGATAAGCCACACTGGCGGTGTTTTAAAAAAGTTCGAACGGGACAAGTTCCTCTGCATATTTGCATTTAAATATTTAAAAGAACTGGAAGAGCGGAAGTTTGAAATTCTTGAAACAGTAAAGGAAATTAATTTAGGCAACAAGATTCCGGTTACACTGAGCATAGGTATGGGCATAAATGCACCAACCATTATGGAAAATATGCAAAACGCAAATGCAAGTATAGACATCGCTTTGGGGCGAGGCGGGGACCATGTTGTAATAAAGGATGGAGATAATTTTAGATTTTTTGGAGGACGTACTAGGGAACTGGAAAAACGTACAAGAGTAAAGGCACGAGTAATAGCGTATGCATTACGAGGACTTATTGACCAGGCGCCATCTGTTCTGATTATGGGACATGAGAATGCTGACATAGACTGCTTAGGGGCGGCACTTGGCATATATAGAATAGTAAAAAGTAGAGATAAGAGAGTTAATATCGTATTGAATCATTCAAATGCAAATATTGATTCTATATTAAATAAGCTTGGAAAAGAACCGGAATACAGTACTGTGTTTGTTGGGAGAAATGAGGCTTTAGATATAATAACTAAGAAGACACTTCTTATAGTTGTTGATACACATAGGCCTAGCTTTACAGAAACACCAGAGTTGCTGAAGATGACAGACCAAATAGTGATAATGGACCATCATAGAAGAGGTGCAGACTATATTCAAGATGCGGTTTTGTCCTATCATGAGACATACGCGTCATCAACCTGCGAGCTTGTAACAGAACTATTGCAATATTTGGAGGAAAAAATTAGTCTTACAAGTATCGAAACAGAGGCATTATATGCCGGAATTGTTGTAGATACCAAAAATTTTATCTTCAAGACAGGGGTTAGAACCTTTGAGGCGGCTTCGTACTTGAGAAGGCAGGGCGTTGATACAGTATCGGTTAAACAGCTCTTCCAGAACGATTTAAAAACCTATATTACCATATCAAATATAGTAAAAGATGCTGAAGTAGTGTATGATAATATTGCAATATCCACTTGCCCTTCTAACATCAAGAGTGCTCAGCTCATTGCTGCACAAGCGGCCGACCAGCTCTTAAGTCTATCTGGACTGATTGCGGCTTTCGTCCTAAGTTATCATGACGGTGAGGTTGTTATAAGTGGAAGGTCACTTGGTGAAATAAATGTACAGATGATTCTTGAAAAGCTAGGTGGCGGCGGGCATATGACAGTTGCGGGAGCACAGATAGAAAATGTATCAATTGAAGAGGCGAAGGAAAGTCTCAAGAATGCAATATACGAGTATATTGATAGCTTAAATAAAGAATAGCATAAGATAAGTCTATATTTCAGAGTTGAAAGTTTAACAGGAGGTTAACTTATGAAGGTTATATTGAAACAGGATGTAAAAGGAACAGGTAAAAAGGAACAAATGGTGGAAGTCAGCGATGGATATGCTAGGAACTTTCTATTTCCAAAGGGACTTGCTGTGGAAGCAAGCGCTGCTAATGTAAATATAATGAAAACTAAAAAAGAAGCTGAAGTTAATAAAAAGGATAGAGAAATAGCTCAGGCTAAAGAGTTAGCAAACAAAATCAAGGATATTACTTTAACAATAAAGGTAAAGGCAGGAGAAAACGGAAAACTTTTTGGTTCTATCACAAGCAAGGATGTTGCAGAAGCTATGAAGACTCAGCAAAAGCTTGAGATTGATAAAAAGAAGCTAGTAATGCCTGATGCACTCAAGATAGTTGGAACTTTTGAGGTAGAGGTTAAGTTATACCCAGAGATTAGCTCAAAGTTTACAGTTAAAATCGAGAGTCTATAGAGAAACTAAGTACAAATAAAGTTATTCTAACATAAGTTGTAGTTATTACATTAAAAATAATAAAGTAAAAAATAATGGAAGTGGTGGAAGATGCAATGGATATAGGCGCTCTTGGCAGAATTCCCCCTCAAAGTATAGAGGCAGAACAATCTGTGCTTGGATCAATGCTCATTGATAAAGAAGTAATTCCTATAGTAATGGAAATTTTAAAGCCAGAGGACTTTTATAGGCCTGACCACAGAGAGATATATGATGTTATTATTGAGTTGTTTGATAGGGCTCAACCTATAGACTTAATTACAGTATCAGAACGCTTAAAACTACACGGAAAGCTTGAACTTACGGGTGGGTTAGAGTATTTATCTAATATCGCAACAGCGGTACCTACTACGGCAAATGTGAAGAACTATTCAAAGATTGTGGAAGAGAAGGCACTTCTGAGAAGGCTTATTAGGGCATCCTCTGACATCGTGGACTTGGGTTTTAATGCAACTGAAGAAGTAACATTTATTCTTGATAAAGCCGAGCAGGGCATATTTGATATTCTCCAAAAGAGAAGTTCTCAGGGGTTCGTTCCTATAAAGGATGTCCTTGTGGATACCTTCAACAAACTGGAGGAACTATATAATAATAAAGGAAATATTACGGGAATCCCCACTGGCTTTGCAGATCTTGATTTCAAGACCTCTGGGCTGCATAACTCAGACTTAATTCTAATTGCTGCACGTCCTGCAATGGGAAAGACAGCTTTGGCATTAAATTTAGCACAGAATGCAGCTGTACATAGTGGAGTACCAGTAGCAGTGTTTAGTCTTGAAATGTCAAAGGATCAGTTGGTAAATAGAATGCTTTCTAGTGAGGCGATGGTTGACGGTTCCAAGATGAGGTCGGGAAAGCTTGAGGATAACGATTGGCAAAAGGTAGCTAAGGCTTTAGGCCCTTTATCCGAGGCACCAATTTTTATTGATGATACACCAGGTGTGTCTATTACTGAAATAAGAGCAAAATGCAGGAGACTTAAGCTAGAACACAATTTGGGACTAGTAATAATAGATTATTTGCAGCTCATGTCGGGTAGCAGATCCAAGAGCGAGAATAGACAACAGGAAATATCTGAGATATCACGCTCACTCAAGATATTGGCAAAGGAAATAAATGTTCCTGTTATCACATTATCACAGCTAAGCCGTGCACCTGAGACTAGAACCGATCACAGACCAATACTGAGCGACCTCCGAGAATCTGGTGCTATCGAGCAAGATGCGGACATAGTAATGTTTTTGTATAGAGATGATTATTACAACCCTGAAACAGACAAGAAAAACATAGCTGAGTTGATACTTGCAAAGCATAGAAATGGTTCTACTGGAACAATAGAGCTGGTATGGCTTGGCCAATATACCAAGTTTGCAAATTTGGAAAAATTCAGGCAATAAACAGGCGGTAAAAGGAAATGGTCATGCTAAAGCAACAGGTCTTGGATACAATTAAAAAAAATGAGCTTATTAATTATGGAGATGGCATAGTTGTGGGAATATCTGGTGGATATGACTCTGTATGTCTGCTCCATATCTTGTTTTCTGTTTCATCAGAATTAAATATAAAGCTTTATCCTGTTCATATTAATCATATGCTTAGGGGAGAGGAAGCACTCCGAGATGAGAACTTCGTAAAGGGCTTTTGCTTTTCACTGGGTATGAATTTACATGTAGAAAAAATAGATATTGCTAAAAAGGCGTTACAGGATAAAATCTCCATAGAGGAAGCAGGAAGAAATGCAAGGTATGAAGTGTTTAATAGCGTTGCAAAGGAAAAGGTAGCAACCAAAATAGCAGTTGCCCATTCAAGAAATGACCAGGCAGAAACTATCCTTATGCGAATTTTCAGAGGCACTGGATTAGAAGGCCTTAAGGGAATAGAATACAAGAGAGATAATATTATCAGACCATTACTAGATATAGACAGGTCGGAAATTGAGAGTTATGTGGATGGAAATGGACTAGAGGCCATTACTGATAGTTCAAATTTACATACAGACTACTATAGAAATAGAATTAGAATTAATGTGCTTCCAGAAATTAATTCTGCAACAAGATCTGATATTACAGAAAATTTATTAAGATTATCAAAAATTGTAGTAGCAGATGAAGAATTTTTGCGATATAATGCTGAATTATACTATCAAAAGGCTATAATATCTGAGAAAGCTGGCTACGTAGAGCTGGATTTGGCAGAATTAAAAAACTTACATCAGGCTATGATAAGTAGAGTGCTGAGAATGGCGGTTTTCAGTGCTTGTGGTAGTATAAAAGGGCTAGGCTATACTCATGTTGAAAAGCTCTCCTGGTTAATTGAAAATGGGGGAACAGGTGCACGAGTGGATATTCCACTTGGGATGATGGCTATAAAAGCATATACCTCAATAATTATTAGAAGGCAGGTAGCAGAAGCTCAGCAGAGCTTTGAATACAAACTGAATATTCCAGGAAATACAGATCTAAGTATTACAAATGCTACTATTATGACTCAAATAATTAATTTTGAAACAAATGCAGGATGCTATGAATTCATAAATAAAAATAAAGATGATTATACTAAATTTATTGATTTCGGAAAACTTGATAAAGAAAAAGATTTGGATATTGTGGTAAGAAATAGGCGAGATGGAGATACTTTCAAGCCGTTAAATTCAAATGGCACTAAGAAACTGAAAGAGTATTTTATAGATAAGAAAATTCCTAGAGAAGAGAGAAATGATTTTCCATTAATCGCTATAAATAAGGAGATAATTTGGATTATAGGAAATAAAACTAGTGATAATTATAAAGTAACTGATAATACTAATTCTGTATTGATGATTACTTTTGCTTATAATAAAAAATGTAGAAGTTAAGTTGTTAAAAATTTTGTGATAATTATTAGGGGGGATTAGTAGCAAATGGATGTAATTGAACGTGTTTTAATATCTAAAGAGCAACTAGAAAAAAAGGTTGAAGAGCTTGGTAAGCAGATTTCTAAAGACTATGAAGGCAAAGAACTAGTTATGATTGGTGTTTTAAAGGGTGGTTTCATATTTCTTTCAGACCTTGCAAGGAAAATAACTATTCCTGTTGATTTGGATTTCATGTCGGTATCGAGCTACGGAGATTCATCAAAATCATCAGGTGTTGTTAAAATAATAAAGGATGTTGATATTAATATTGATGGCAAACATGTGCTTATAGTGGAAGACATTATTGATACAGGCCTTACACTTAATCACCTAGTAGAACTTCTAAAAACTAGAAGTCCTCTAAGTGTAAAAATATGTGCAGCTTTAGATAAACCATCAAGAAGAAAAGCAGATGTCAAGATTGACTACAAAGGAATTGAAATACCGGATGAGTTTGTAGTTGGATATGGACTAGACTATGCTGGGAAATATAGAAATATTCCCGAGGTGTGTGTACTCAAAAAAGCTGTATACATGAAATAATAACAAATTATTAACAGGCAATGGAGTTTATTGTGTTTTGTAAGTGTATATGCTAATATAATATATACTGTATAAAACTAGAAAAACATTCTATTTTTTATAGTAAAAATTTCTTGTTTTAGTTAATCGAATATTGGTATTAAAGTATAAACATATTTATATGATTCAACGAGAGATTAAGTCTCATAAGAATCTAATAACTGACTAGGGGTGCTAGAATTTACCTGCAATATCCTATGGGTTAGGGTTTGCACCTTGGTTATAATAAGGAGGGAGAGTTTTTTTGAAATATTTTAAGAATATCAGTTTTTATATAGTTATTTTTATAGTAATTTTAGTAATTATTACATTTTACAATGCATCTGATAGTCCACCAAAGATGGTCTATTCTGAGCTATTAACACAAATGAGTGCAGGTAATGTAAAGAGCGTCGAGCTGCAAACTGACACTGCTACAGTAGAGCTTAATAAACCAATAGAAGAAAAAAAGATGACAAAGTATATTGTCATTGTTCCGCCAGATGTTACTTCTGCATCTAATAAGTTTACTGAGGCATTCGAAAACAAGCTTATTGCTAAATATAATGTGGTTACACCGTACCAAGCACCATGGTGGGTGGCAATATTACCAACGATTGGATTTGTTATAATACTTATATTAATATGGTTCTTCTTTATTCAGCAATCACAAGGCGGAGGCGGCGGCAATCGAGTTATGTCCTTTGGCAAAAGCCGTGCAAAACTATCGGTTGATGATAAGAAAAAGGTTACTTTTGCAAATGTTGCAGGAGCTGATGAAGAAAAGGAAGAGCTTGCAGAGATTGTTGAATTTTTGAAAGCACCTAAGAAGTTTGTTGAGCTTGGAGCAAGAATACCAAAAGGAGTTCTTTTAGTGGGACCTCCAGGAACAGGTAAAACACTTTTGGCAAAGGCAGTTTCTGGTGAGGCTGGAGTTCCATTTTTCAGTATCAGTGGTTCAGACTTTGTTGAGATGTTTGTAGGTGTGGGTGCATCTCGTGTACGTGATCTTTTTGAGCAAGCTAAAAAGAGTGCACCATGTATCGTATTTATTGACGAAATTGACGCAGTTGGTAGACATAGAGGCGCGGGTATGGGTGGAGGTCATGATGAAAGAGAACAGACCCTCAACCAGTTGCTTGTTGAGATGGATGGTTTCGGTATAAACGAGGGAGTTATAATACTTGCTGCTACTAATAGACCTGACATCCTTGACCCTGCACTATTAAGACCTGGACGTTTTGACAGACGAGTAGTTGTTGGATTACCTGATATTAAGGGAAGAGAACAGATTTTGAAGGTTCATTCTAGAGGTAAGCCACTTGCTGACGATGTTAAGCTAGATGATCTTGCAAAAATTTTACCTGGTTTTACTGGTGCTGATTTAGAGAACTTGCTAAATGAGGCAGCTCTACTGACAGCTAGGGTTAATAAGAAGAAAATAGGTAATGAAGAGATAAAAGAAGCTGCCTTTAAGGTAATGATGGGTCCTGAGAAGAAGAGCCGTGTCATGAGTGAGAACGACAAGAAGGTTACAGCTTTCCATGAAGCAGGTCATGCAGTAGCAATTAAGCTTATATCTACAAACCAAAAGGTTGATAGGGTATCAATCATACCTGCGGGTATGGCTGGCGGTTATACGGCAAGCAGACCTCAAGAGGACAAGAGCTATCATACAAAATCTCAACTTATTGAAGAGATAATAATTGCTTTAGGCGGAAGAGCTGCCGAAGAAATAACTTTAGATGAGATAAGTACTGGTGCCTCTAGTGACTTGAAAAAGGTTAATCAGATAGCTAGGGCTATGGTTACAAAGTATGGTATGAGTGATAAGCTAGGCAATATGATTTTTGGAAATGAAAATGATGAGGTTTTCCTTGGGAGAGATTATGGACACACTAGTAGCTATAGTGATGAAGTTGCAGGTATTATTGATAGTGAAGTAAAACACATAATCGATAGTGCTTATGAAAAAACACTTTCCCTACTCAGAGAAAATATTGATAAACTCAATAGGCTAGCAGCGGTTCTTCTTGAAAAAGAAAAGGTTGAAGGCGCTGAGTTCGAATCAATCTTTGAAGGAGCATTATTGGAAGCACCATCAGTTGAGGGTTCGTTGCAAACACCACAAATAGAAGGTTAAAGGCAAATTTAGTGAATAGTGAAAAATGAATAGTAAAAGTTAAGTAAAGTCAGCTAACGCTGGCAAACTTATTAAAAGTTTTAAAGGCTGTCTTAAATAATGATTATTTAAGACAGCCTATTTAATATTCATACCAATTTACACAATTGATTTTTAGATGAAAATGGAGGATAGACACATGGAAATTAAAATTGGAGCAACAGGAAACGCAGATATCTTAGTAGATGAAAGCAATACCGCAATGGCAATAGGTAGTGGAGATTTGGCGGTTTTTGCAACTCCAGCAATGATAGCACTTATGGAAAAGGCTGCAACTCTTGCTATCCAGGGATGTTTACCTGAGGGAAACTCTACAGTTGGAACTATGATAAATGTGAAGCATATTGCGGCAACGCCAGTAGGAATGAAGATAGCTGCCCAAGCTACACTTGTTGAGGTAGAGGGAAAGCGATTGCTGTTCTCAGTTGAGGTCTTTGATGGAAAGGACAAGATTGGGGAAGGGCAGCATGAAAGATTTATTATTAACGTGGAAAAATTTATGGCAAGAACTAATGGGAAAATATAAATTCTATAATTACAGGGTCAGGAAATAAGAAAGTTATTGCTTGACCTTTACAAAATTTTATGGTTAAATAAATTTGAAAAGTTAATATTTTATCCTTATCAAGATAGGTGGAGGGAACGGCCCGATGAAACCTGGCAACCAGCATTTAATAATGTATGGTGCCAATTCCTACAGGCTTATGCCTGAAAGATGAGGGGTGTTCATTGTAATGACATACATGACAAACCTCGAAAGAGGTTTTTTTTATTCTTATAGGAAAGTATAAGTGCAACTAAGCTTCCGCCAACGCCATAAGGCCCGGCACAAGCCAAGTTTTCTTTATTGCTAAAAGGGATAAAAAAAGGCCTCGCGATTAATATTACACTAAACAGGAGGTATTTAAAATGTCAAAAAGATTATTTACATCTGAATCAGTAACTGAGGGTCATCCAGACAAAATGTGTGATCAGATTTCTGATGCTATACTTGATGCAATTTATGAACAGGATCCACAGGCTAGAGTCGCATGTGAAACAGCAGTAGCTACAGGTATGGTTCTAGTAATAGGTGAGATTTCTACACAATGCTATGTTGATATTCCTAAGGTAGTAAGAAGTACAATAAGAGAAATAGGCTATGATAGAGCAAAATATGGCTTCGACTGTGATACCTGCGCTGTTCTGACATCTATAAATGAGCAATCCGCTGATATTGCAATGGGAGTTGATAAGTCACTTGAGGCAAAAGCTGGAGATATGAGTGAAGAACAAATGCAAGCTATTGGAGCTGGGGACCAAGGAATGATGTTTGGTTATGCTTGTGATGAAACTCCAGAGTTAATGCCAATGCCTATTACGTTAGCTCACAAACTATCAAAAAAGCTTAGTGAGGTTAGAAAGGATAAAATTGTTGACTATCTAAGACCTGATGGAAAATCTCAGGTTACAGTTGAGTATGACGGGGATAAGCCTGTCAGAGTTGATACTGTTGTTATTTCTACTCAACATAGCGCGGATGTAAGCCATGAAACAATTGAAAAAGATATTATGGAGTATGTAATAAAGCCTGTTATTCCAGCAGAGCTTTTGGACTCAAATACCAAGTACTTTATTAATCCAACAGGAAGATTTGTAGTTGGTGGACCACAGGGTGATTCTGGTCTTACAGGAAGAAAGATAATTGTTGACACATATGGTGGATATGCAAGACATGGTGGCGGAGCTTTTTCAGGAAAGGATCCAACTAAGGTTGACCGTTCCGCAGCATATGCAGCAAGATATGTTGCAAAGAACATTGTAGCTGCAGGAATTGCGAAAAAGTGTGAGGTTCAGCTTGCATATGCTATTGGAGTGGCAAGACCAGTATCCATACTTGTTGATACCTTTGGAACAGCTGTTATTTCAGAAGAGAAAATCGCTGAGCTTGTTACTAAGCACTTTGATTTAAGACCAGCTGCAATAATCAAGACTCTCGATTTGAGAAGACCAATATTTAAGAAAACTGCGGCGTACGGACATTTTGGAAGAGAAGACGCAGACTTCACGTGGGAAAAAACTGATGTAGCAGCTGCCTTGAGAGAGGAAGCAGGGCTGTAATTCAAGATTTCCAGTTAGACTGAATACCATCCCTGTTGAGAGTTAAAATTCAATCTGGGAAAGTGAGTTAATAAAACAAAAAACAAAAGCAGGCGCATTTCATGTTTTAGATGAAGTGAGCCTGTTTTTGTGTAAACCCATTGACAGAGTTTACTAAACAATTGGTATAGATATGTTGAGCTGCCATTAGTATACGAATTAGCCTTTTGTAACACATACACGCCGTATTTCATAGAATGTGGTACGATAATTTTTCTGGAGACAATTATGGGTATAAATTATGCGATACTATCATTGCTAGCTATATATGGTCTGATAAGCCTCTTTTTAGATGTTTTTAAATTAATGGGAAGAAAGAAATATTTCGTTGAAAAGGCAAACATCGTACTTTTGGTTAATGATCAAGAGCAAAATATTGAGGGAATGGTTAGAGAGGCTATGGAAAGCAAGTTTGTTCGCAATATAGCTATAAATGGTAGTTTCATAATTGTAGATATGAATTCAAAGGATGATACGCTTAAAATATTAAAAAAACTTGAAAATCAATTTCCACTTGTAGAGGTATGTTCCTTCGATGAAAAGGATTGCATATTTTACAAAAGTTAGAATACTTTCACTTAAAAAATCCCAATTTAAAAGTAGGTAATCAACCAACTATATTATGATGGAGACTTCTTGCTGTAACAGTTAAAATGGGTTAAGATAGATACTATAAAACAATAAGAAAATTGGACAAGCAGTATCGCTTTACAGATTCAAGTTTTCCCCCGTGTGGTTATCGGTACAAATCATATGGCACATTGGAGGCATGGAGGCAATATGGCAACAGGGCAATTTGGGCAACAAAGGTGGTCTTTTGAAAGCTATCCTGTAGGAACTAATCTAAAAATTACTGGAAGATTTGACTATAAAATATATGAGAACTCCGAGAATGGATATAAAATCTATACTTTCGAGATAGAAAAGATCATTGATGAAGATGATTTCGAGCACGAAGCGGGGGACCTCATAAGCGTAACTGGCTACTATGAGGTTAATGAACATTGTGCTATATTGCCCTGCAAAATTGTTGGTACTGTGGGAATGTACAAGGGAGAAAAACAACTAAAAGCAGAAACAGTAGAATTTATTGAGCCAGCTACTAACGAAGGTATTATTTCATTTCTGTCGTGTGGAATTATAAAAGGTGTTGGAGAGAAAACTGCACGAAATATTGTCATGGGGTATGAGGCAGCAAATGGATACATAGAGGGGTTTGGTAGCAAAACACTTGAGATTATAAAAAATGAACCCTTATTACTTGTCAAAGTGCGTGGTATTTCCAGTGATAAGGCGCAAGTAATACATGATTCCTATATGGAGAATATGGAGTACCAGAATGTAATGATTTTCTTCCAAAAGTTTGGTATATCTTCGGCTAAGGCAATGAAGATTTATAATACCTACAAAGGTACGTCCATTGCTATTGCTGAGCAAAACCCATACATGTTTGCCAATATTAGAGGCTTCGGCTTCAAAAGTTGTGATGAAATTGCGAAAAAATTAGGAATAGATACTCACTCGATATTTAGACTAGAGTCTGCACTAAAAAGTGTGCTCGAAAGTGCCGAAATGGATGGACATTGCTATTTGTTTAAAGATAAGCTTCTTGAAGCGACGTCAAAAGCGCTAAGCGATGGGTCAGATATCATTGAAGAGCAGGAGCTAGAAGAGGCATTTAAAAGGCTGTTAAAAACTGGAGAACTCATAAACATCACGTATTCGGAAGATAATGAGAGACATGAAGCGGTTTACACCAAGGAGATGTACAAGCTAGAGTATGAGGCTGCTCTAGCAATAAAGAACATTGCTGGCTGCCAGGTGATAGAAGATAAAACCTGCAATATTGATAAGCTAATTGAGGAATTTGAGAAAGCCAAAGGCTTTGAATTGGAAAACATGCAAAAGGAAGCTGTAAAGGCAGTGTTTGCCACAAAAATGCTCATTCTGACAGGGTCTGCAGGAAGTGGGAAAACCACCACAGTTGAGTGCATGATTTACGTGCTTCAGAGGTATTTTGAAAATAAGGAAGAAATGAGCTTTATGCTAGCGGCTCCAACAGGCAAGGCTGCCAAAAGGCTAACAGAGATTACTGGTTTTGAGGCGATGACTATACATAGGCTGCTTCAGTTTTCATATGAAAACAAGGGCTTTTTCTATAGAATGGGAAATGAGCTGCCGTATGATTTAATAGTTATAGACGAGAGCTCAATGCTGAGTATAGATTTGGCACATGCACTATTTACTGCTATTTCATCTGGTACTACTGTTGTCCTAATTGGAGATACACAGCAGTTGCCATCAGTAGGAGCTGGTAATGTATTAGATGACATGATTAAGAGTGCTGTACTAAAAGTGGTAAAATTAAATGTTATAAAAAGACAGGCAGATGGATCAGGTATAATTACAAATGCCAATAAAATCATAAATGGTGAAATGCCAGAAATAGTTAATGAAAACAAGGATTTCTTCATAATCGAGGAGGAAGACAAAAATAAAGTTATAAAGAAAACATTAGAGGCGTTAACAAGACTTATGACCGGCTATGATTACTCCATCGACGACGTTCAAGTTATTTGCCCACAAAAGACATCAGAAATCGGAACATATGAGATGAACAAAGCCATTCAGGATATGGTGAACCCGTCAGCTGATGGAAAATCAGAGATTAAAAGAGGAAACAGTGTTTTTAGACAAGGCGATAAGGTTATTCATTTGAGTAACAACTATGAGACTTCTCATTATCAGAGGGATGCTTTAACAGGAAGATATGTAGCGGAGGAAAACAGTGGTGTATTTAATGGAGATATCGGGAGAATTATTGAAATTTCTAAAATAAATGATGCTATTTTGGATACTGACGGGCAAGACAATGATAACGATGGTAAAACTACTACCGAAAAGAGGGTAGCTGTGCAATATGATGAGTTTATTATCATATATCAAATTAGTGAGTTGGAAGAGATAGATTTAGCGTATGGACTCACTGTTCACAAAATGCAGGGTTCACAATGCGAGGCGGCAATAATTTTATGCCATATGAGAAACTATATCATGCTAAACAGAAACCTAGGATATACAGCAGTTACTAGGGCAAAAAAAATGGCATGTATAATTGGTCAGAAAAGGGCGATAAAAGTTATGGTTTCTAACGTCAAAATAAATGAAAGAAACTCTATGCTTTGCGAATTGTTGAAAATATAATGTTTTATCTCAGCGGCGTCACTAATATCCCCGCTTCCATAAGCGGAGATAAGTGACGCCAAGCTTCGAAATAAGTGCGATAAAGAAAACTTGACTTGTGCCAAGCCTGTGGCGCCGGCAGAAGGCTTAGTTGCACTTATACTTTCATAAAGTACTAGAGTTTAGATGGAATTTAAAATTCGAAATTCCATCTAAACTAAGTCTTCTTTATTGCATAACAATGTTAAGTGTTGTAAAATAAACTAATAGTTCACTTTCTTACATTACATAAGGAGTGGTTTTATTAGCTTAATAGAGTATTTTTTTCCTCCTCGATGTGCCTTTTGTAATGTATTACTAAAGGTAGGAACACCAATATACATATGTGAGGAATGCGCTAGAAAAATTGGATATTATAATAACTGTATTAATCCTTTAAACTTACCAAAGGGTATAGAAACCTATTGTGATGGAATGGTTTGCGTAGGTAGATATTCAGAGTCTCTCAAGAATTCCTTGAAAAGATTTAAGTTTAGCAATAGGCCTTCATATTATCGTGCATTTGGTAAGCTTTTGGCACTGAAGGTTCAGAATACAATGCAGTTAAGTCAAATTGATATGATTATTCCCGTTCCGCTTCATAAAAATAGACAAAAGCAAAGGGGCTATAATCAAGCGGAATTAATTGGAGAGTGTCTAGCAAAACTGCTATGCATACCCTTGGTGCCTAATATTCTAGTAAAGACCTCTGAATCAAAAAGTCAGAGTGTACTAAGCAGAAATGAACGTTTATCCAATGTTGAGGGCTTATTTAAAGTTGTTAATGCAGAAGCTATATATTGTAAAAATATATTAATAATAGATGACATTGTCACTACAGGCAGTACCGTAAATCAATGTAGCAAGGCTCTGAAGCAGGCAGGAGCAAGTAGCGTTGTCGCTGGAGTGATTGCAACAACAAGAAATTACTAGTAATCAGCTAAGTTGTTCTAAACTTTTGACTATATTAATTCGTTATTAGGGAGGTAAATATCATGCCAGATGCAAGAAACTGCAGAAGATGTGGCAAAATGTATAATTATTTAAGTGGACCACCTATTTGTATTGATTGTAAAAATGCAGATGAAGAGGTTTTCAAAAAGGTGAAAGAATATCTTTACGACAGACCAGGGGCAACATTGGCTCAAGTATCTACGGACTTAGAGGTAAGTGTTGAGAAAATCAAGATGTTTCTTAAAGAAGGACGCCTAGAGATAACAGAGGGTTCAAATATTATTTTAGAATGCGAACGATGTGGAAAATCGCTTAAAACTGGTAGATTTTGTAATGAATGCCAAAACCAGGTAAGCAATGACATTGCTGGAAATAGTGTTAGAACGGCTGACAGACATCAAGAAGCCACTACTGATGTTAAACGTGGTGGGGGCTTAAGATATCTAAATAAGAATATTTAAAAATTACTGTTACAAATATATACGAGGAAAATATTTACCCCTCGATTTATGTGTATACTATAATTATTTCCTGAGCGATTTAAGCTGATATTACTGGCTTATGTCGCTTTTTTTATTATAAATAAAAAGCAATACTAAATAAATTTATTAAACTGACGATAATTAATATAGAAGAGTAGAGTTTATTTGTGTAATTTAGAAAGCAGGGTGTTTAAATGAAAATTTCAGGAGATATTTATAATGTAGCCAAGGTTTACAATAAACAGAAGTCTATTGAGAATATTGGCAAAACCAGCTCGATTACTCCAAAGAAGGATGTTGTGTCTATTTCAAACAATGCAAAGGATTATCAAACAGTGTCAAAAGCACTTAAAGATGTTCCTGATTTTAGGCAAAGCAAGGTTGATGAATTCGCAGACGTTTATAGTTCTGGAGGATATGATGTAAGCGGAAAAGAAATAGTAGAGAAAATAGGAAAAGCTATATTAGATGAGAAAGCATAAGATTACTTTTGCTAACTTTAGTGAGATGCCTAATTGTTCGGAGGTGTACGGATGGAAGTAGGTTTGGCTAGACAATTAATTGATGTTCTTAACCAAGAAAACGAGATTTATAATACGCTTTCTAAAATATCCAATAATAAAACTAATTTAATTGTTAGTGGAAAAGTGATTGAACTAGAAAGCATTGTTAAAATAGAACAAACATTAATTTTAAAGATTTCTAAGCTTGAGGCTGAGAGAGAGAAGATTGTTGACAAATTATGTAGCTTACTCGGCAAAAAGCCTCAAGATATAACCATTTCTGGGCTTGCAGAGCAAGTAGGGCAAAATGAATCAGATGCGTTAAAAGCTTGTCAGGAAAAAATAGTTAATAATATTAAGAACTTGAAGAACTCAAATGATCTTAATTCAAAGCTAATAAAAAGTTCACTTGAATATATTGATTTCTCTATTAACATGATGACTAGCATTGATACGGTGAACAATAGTTATGGTAGTTCAGGTCACTCAGGAGAAACAAAAAAGAGGAATTTATTCGATGTGAAGCTCTAATATATAAAAGCAGTTTTTTTAGGAGGACAGCGTATGGCTGTGGGATTTTCAAGTTATCATATAGCTCGTTCGGGATTAACGGTTAGTGAACGAGGCCTATTTGTAACTGGTCAAAATATTTCAAATGTTGATACAACAGGATATGTACGTCAGCAGGCTATAATTGAAAGCGGTGCATATATAACTGAATACGGCAAAGACAAGATGTTTCAGTATGGACTAGGTGCTGACATTCAGGAAACAAGGCAGATTAGACATACCTTCCTGGATAATATTTATAGGCGAGAAAACACTTCTCTCGGCTACTGGGAAACTCGTGGCAAAGCCTTTCAAGATGTAGAGGCTATATTAAATGACCCTATGGGAGATGGTCTCCAAGATGTAATGAATCAATTTTGGGACTCGTGGCAGGAGCTGTCAAAATCACCCGAGAGTTTAACTACAAGAGCTTTGGTTAGACAGAGGGGTCAAGCTTTTACTTATTATGTAAATCATATAGGATCACAAATGGATAAACTCCAAAGTGATCTGAATTCAGAGATACAGGTACGTGTAGATGAAGTCAATGGTATTACAGAGGGTATAGCTCAGATCAATAAGCAGATAGCCAGTCAGGAAATAAATGGTGATAGTGCCAATGACTATAGAGACAAGAGAAATGTGTTGTTAGATAGGCTATCAAAGATTTGTGACGCGCAGCCAATTGAAATGCAGGATGGGCAGATAGATGTCACACTTGGTGGATATTACCTAGTACAAAAAGGTACATCAAGAAACTTGTATGTTGAAGCAAACGCTAAAAATGGAGAATTCTTTTATCCAATGCTGGAAGATACCAACATTGAAATTAATATAAAAAGTGGAATTTTGAAAGGCTTATTGGAGTCTAGAGGAGAAGTTTCTGGAGTAAAAGATACTACTATCCCAAGTGGCAATATTCCTACTTCAAAGAATATCGTATCTGATTTCAAAATTAGGCTAAATGATATGGTAAATAAAATGGTGGAAGAGGTAAATTCGCTCCAAATTAAAGGAAAAGCTCTAGATGGACAACCTGGAGTCGCTTTTTTTGATTTAATTGATACTAGATATCCGATGGTGATGGGGAACCTTCGATTAAGTGATAGTTTACTAAGTGACAAGGGGCTAAACAATATTACAGCGTCTGAAAGTACAGCAAAAGGGGATAATTCAATTGCTAAGGAGATAGCTAATCTTAGAAATTTTAGAGACCCGAATTTTCTGCAGAATACTACGGGAGCTGTAAATATAGACGAATATTATAGGGCAATTATTCTTGATATAGGCAATGGCGGTTTTGAGGCAAATACAGTGGCTGAGAACCAGTCTAAGCTTGTACAATCAGTAGAGGGACAACGTTCTGCTATTTCAGGAGTATCTATGGATGAAGAAATGTCAAATATGATGAAATTCAAGTTTGCATATGATGGATCTGCTAAAGTTTTAAACATTATAGATTCTATGATGCAAACGATAATATTGTCTATGGGTCAGGTAGGAAGATAACGGAGTATTATCGGTGGTAAACATGGAATAACGGAGTTTTGGAAGTTCAACTATGAGCGGTAGTAACTAAGGATAATTTAGAGAGACAGGTGGAAGAAAATGAGGCAGAGCTTTTTTGGTATAAATATTGCGATAAGTGGGCTTTACACAGCCAAGCGAAATTTAGATACAGTAAGTCATAACATCAGCAATGCAACAACACCTGGTTATTCTAGACAGCAATCAGTACAGAATGCGTCAAGGCCAATATCAGTCTTAGATGGAACTGGAATGATTGGTACTGGCTCAGAAGTGTTAAGCGTAGACAGAATAAGAGACGAGTACCTTGACTTTAAATATTGGAGTGAAAATATAGCAAGTGGTGAATGGAGCACAAAATCTGAATTACTCGATGAAATAGAAACTACTTTTGGTGAACCATCTAAAAGCGGCTTTGTCACTATAACGAACGAATTTTTCAATGCATATCAAGAGTTGGCAAAGGATCCGTCTAGCCCAGCAGTTCGCGCTCTTGTTCGTGAGAAAGGCGTAACGATGGCAAAGTATTTCAACAATACTTCAACTCGTTTTGAAACGTTGCAGGAGGATATAAATGATAAGGTTAAACTTAATGTTGACAAGGTTAACTCAATTGCATCTCAAGTTCAACAGCTCAACAAACAGATATATTCCTTTGAACTTACCGGAAATTCAGCAAATGATTTAAGAGATTCAAGAACTCTGTTAGTAGATCAATTATCTAAGATGATAAATATTCAAGCTACAGAAGTATCATATGGCAAGCTACCTAACGGTGCAGATGATATACATTTCCTTATAACTGTTAGTGGAAAGTCTTTAGTGGATCATTACAATATAAGCAAGCTTAAGTTAGAACAAAGAACGGATAAACCAGGTGAACCGAAGAAACTAAATGCTGAGGATGTTGGTAACCTGTATGATGTAAACTGGGAAGATGGGAACAAGCTGGTTTTAACTGGCGGTGAGCTAAAGGGACTATTGGATGTGAGAGATGGCAAGGATGGTCAAGTTGGACTAGATGGAACAACTCAGAGCCCCATATATAAAGGAATACCCTACTATCAGAATAAATTAAATGAATATGTGCGTACCTTTGCTATGGCATTTAATGAAGGCTACACAAACAATGCAGGTACCATGGTAGACGGTAAAGGACATGTGGATGGATATGGACTGGATGCAGACATTACAGGTCCAGGAAACGCATCTACAGGAATACGATTTTTCACAATGTTTGGTACGGGTGATGTACCAATATCTACTGGCAATTTTATTAGTGGCGTAACAGGTACAATAACAGATGGAGTCGTTAATGGCAACTTAGTAAAAAAGTATGACGAGATAACTGCAAAGAATTTTACGGTAAGTAGTGATATTATGAACAATACTAATACTATTGCAACCTCTGATATTGCTGGTGAAAATGGAAATATAAAAATATTAAATGAAATTGTTAAGGTAAGATCCAATAATAGCCTGTTTGATGAAGGTGCCCCAGAAGATTTTATGAAGTCTCTTATAGCTGGAATGGGTATAGACGCACAGCAGGCCAACCGTTTCTCAAAAAGTCAGGATGCTATAGTAAAGCAAATTGACAATAGAAGAATGTCAGTTTCAGGTGTAGAGTTAAATGAAGAAATGACAAGTATGGTCAAATTTCAGCAGTCATATAATGCAGCTGCGAAAATGATAAACACAATGGCTGAGATTTACGATACACTCATTAATAGATTGGGAGTCGGATAAAATACCAGGATGTAAAAATTGATTAATTAGTTTGGCGGTAATAGAACAACTATACACAAAAATAATGTAAATAGATTTATTTTTGGGAGGCTAATATGAGAATTACAAATAACATGATGATTTCGAACATGATAAAAAACCTTGGCAATAATCAAGGTCGCTTGAGCAAATATCAGGATCAACTTGATACAGGCAAGAAGATTTCCGTTCCGTCGGATGACCCTGTTGTAGCTGCCAGAGCTCTGAAACTCAGAACAGACGTAGCCAAGATTGAGCAATATCAAAAGAACATAGGTGATGCACAGTCCTGGCTAGACGCTACTGATGAGGCAATGAGCAAAATCGGTGATGTTTTGCATAAGGCAAGAGAACTATCAGTACAAGCCTCAAATGGTACCAACACACCTGGGGATACTCAAAAAATAGCGTTAGAATTAAAGCAACTTAAAGCACAAGCTGTTCATTTGTCAAATTCAACATATGCAGGAAGATATATTTTTTCGGGCTTTAAGACAGATCAAAAATTGATTAATGATGATGAAACTAGTCCAAATTATGGGCAATTTTCGATAAACGTAGATACAGTTAAGGAAAAAATATTTTATGAGATAGGTGTGGGGGATAGCATAAACATCAATATTGCAGGTGGTGACCTGTTTAATAATGGTGGAAATGCTGATACGACGGTCGTACCACCAATACCATCAATGATACAAATGTTTAATGATGTAATTGCCAAAATGGATGCAGGCAAGCATAAAGAAATTAGTGACCAATTGGCTGTAATTGACAAAGAAATGAACAATGTTTTAAGATCAAGGGCTGATGTTGGTGCCAGAACAAACAGGGTTGACTTAACAAAAGATAGAATGGCGAACGATTTAATTAACTTTACTGATTTGATGAGTAAGAATGAGGACGTAGATGTTGCTGAAACAATAATGAACCTCAAAAATGAGGAAAATGTATATCAGGCATCCTTAGCTGGAGGTGCGAGAATTATACAGCAGACCTTGGTGGATTTCCTAAGGTAGTATGTTCGATGATTCAGAAGGAGTACTTAAGTCAACCAAATATTAGAAGCAATTTTTTAGCTGTGGATATGGAAATAAACAGCAGTTTATGACTTTCTGACGTTAGTTTATACAAGGATGTGATAAAAATGGGACTTTCTATCAGTACTACACCGGCTAAATTAGCTATAGAAACTATACCAGGTGGCTTAGACTGGCATACTAGGGATGCACAACTAAATCTGAGACAAAAGCAGGCTAAAGTAAATATTAAAACAGAACAGCCAGTTGTATTGATAGACCAGTATCAGTGCTTTGCAGAGTCGGGTATGAAAAACAACATTGATTTTATGACTGAGCAAGCACAAAAAGGTCACCAAAGCATTATAGCATATACGGGAAAAGTCGCACGAGATGGTGATGCCATGGCCAAGATAGGACATAAAGCTAATATAATGATAAACATTGCAAAGAATGGCGCGGTCACTAAGCATGAATTTGGAATAGGCTCTATGCCTAGGTCAAGACCAAGGATACAGGTCGCAGGTGGAACTATAGATATAGAAGCAGAGTTCCGAAACCATATTGGAGAGATTAATGGTGTGACTGCTAATTATAAAGCTGGAGATATAAATTTTAACTATACAGCCACAAAAGTAGATGTCAGGGTAGCATCTTATGGATCAATAGATATAAAGTATACGGGTAATAACGTGGATGGGTTTGTATAATTACAGTAAGCTACAATTATATTTGGGGGTACAAAAATATGATTATTGAAACAACACATTTTGGTAAAATTGAAATAGTTGACGAGAATATTTTAGACTTTGAAGAGGGTATACTAGGCTTTGAAGATATACATAAGTTTGGTATAATTAATAGTGAAAATCAGGAATCACCATTTATATGGATTCAGGCTATTGAAAAACCAGAGTTAGCTTTTGCACTAGTTGACCCATTTGCAATAAAAAAGGATTACGATTTTGAATTGAAGGATGAGAACGCAAACTTTTTAGGCGTAGAAGAACCCTCACAAGTCGCTGTATTCGCTATTTTAGTAATACCAGAAGATACAAAAAAAGTAAGCATGAACCTAAAAGCTCCAATAATTGTGAATACAAGGAATAAGAAGGCTGCGCAGATAATCCTTGATTCGGATAAATATACTGTAAGACATTTTATACTAGATGAACTCCAAGAACAGGGGGTGTAGCTATGTTGGTACTATCAAGAAAAAAGGATCAAGCTATTATGATTGGTGACAACATAGAGCTTACTATTATTGAAATACAAGGAGATCAAGTACGAATTGGCATTAATGCTCCTAAGAATGTGTCGATATTTCGCAAGGAATTATTTTTGGAAATTCAGGATGAAAACAAAAAGGCAGCAAATACTGGAATAGTTGAATTAGACTCAATATTGAAAAGTAAGGGATAAAAAGTAAATATTCATAAGTTTATTCGATAAAAAACTATATTTTTTGTAGTTTTTTATTTTTTTGCTATAAAGTATTCTACAAAAAGTACGATATATTAATCAAGTAGGAAAGTACAGATACTTTATTCCGGCCGGATATAGTAAATGACGGACCTAAATACCATTCGGGAAAGGATTCCCGAAAATATAAAATCATGGAGGATTTTTATTATGAGAATTAATCACAATATCGCAAGTATGAACACTAACAGATCATTAGGTGTTAACAGAGGTCAAACTCAAAAGTCACTAGAAAAATTGTCATCAGGTCTTAGAATCAACAAAGCTGGAGACGATGCAGCAGGTTTGGCAATATCTGAAAAAATGAGAGGTCAGATCAGAGGCTTGAATAAAGCTTCAAGTAATGCTCAGGATTCAATCTCATTAGTTCAGACAGCTGAAGGTGCACTTAATGAAACTCACTCAATTCTACAAAGAATGAGAGAACTTGCTGTTCAATCTTCAAATGATACTAACACAGATGCTGATAGAAAAGAACTTCAAGCAGAAGTTAAGCAGTTAACTGCTGAAATTGACAGAATTGGTAACACTACAGAATTCAATACTAAGAAGTTGTTAGATGGTAGCGCAAAGGGTGTTGCAGATGAAATTAAAGGTAGTGCTTCTGTAAATAACAACTCTGCTGCAGAGATTACTAAAGCAAATATTGATACATTGAGTTCAACTGTAAGCACTGGTGCAAGTGCTGTTACATCAGATGGGGCATTTATGATTGTTAGAACAGGTGATTCCTCAACAGTAGGGTTTGATGCTAATGATTACAAAATCATAGGACCTGATGGAAAAACTGCTGCAGCTAACACCATATCTCTTTCAGACGAAAATACTATTGATCTTGGCACAGCGCTTCTTACAGGAACGGCTACAGCTAGTATTGCTGTAGGTTCGGGTGCAACTGCTAACTTGGATACAGGAATGAAGGTTGGAGACAGTATTACTCTTGTATTTAGCAAGAATGAAGCAGCAAGTGCTAAACTTGATAGCTCTATTATGGCTCAGATTGGAGCAAATGCAGGTCAGAGTATGTTCGTATCAGTAGGTGATATGAGAGCAAAAGCAATAGGTGTTGATACTATTGATATTTCATCTAAGTTCGGTGCAGCTACAGCTATTGAGACTGTAAACAATGCTATCACTAAGGTATCAAGTCAGAGATCTTCACTTGGTGCTGTTCAGAACAGACTTGAGCACACTATAAACAACTTGGATACATCTGCTGAGAACTTGCAGGCTTCAGAGTCCCGTATCCGTGATGTAGATATGGCTAAAGAAATGACTGAGTTCACAAAGAACAACATCTTGACTCAAGCTGCTCAGGCAATGCTTGCGCAAGCAAACCAACAGCCACAGAGTGTTCTTCAATTACTACAATAATTAATTTTTGTATTAGAAAAGAGGCAAGGCTTAGGCCGATGCCTCTTTTCTAATATAATCAACATGTTGGTGAAAATTGGTAGCGGTAATGGCTTAGGGTTATACCTGCAACACTATAGCTATAACATTAAAAAATTATTTGCAGAGAGGTAATTCAGTGAAAATATCAGCTTGCTCAATTGTAAAAAATGAAGCACTTAATATTGGGAGATCAATCGAAAGCTATAAGGATGCTGTTGATGAAATAATAATTGTAGATACAGGTTCGACTGACAATACAGTTGATATTTGTAAGGCTTATGGAGCAAAGATTCTATATTTCGAATGGTGTGATGATTTTTCCGCTGCAAAGAATTATGCTCTAGAACATGCAAAGGGCGAATGGATAATATTTTTGGATGCTGATGAATGGTTTGTTCCTAAGCTTAAACGCGCATATTTATTAAATGTTCTTAAAAAGGTTGATTCAAGGGAAGATGGAATTCTGACAACAATGTGTGAACTTAATATTAATACGGGGAAAGTAAAGTTCAGAGGAGTAACTAATCGTATTATCAGAGGTTCTCCAGAAATCAGGTATCATGGAAGTATACATGAAAGTATATCTACTAATGGTAGAACTATGGCCTTAAATAGAAGACTGGAAATTGAGATATTCCATTCTGGATATATGGAAGGATTAATAAATATTAAAGCTAAAAGGAATATAGATATTCTATATAATATTTATAATAATGGAGAAGCAACTACAGAGCTTTATTTCTACCTTTTTAGAGAAAATTATCAGCTTAAAAATGTTGATGAAGTAGTAAAGTTCTTTGACCTTTTTATGGAACAAATCGACGTAGATGATACTATTAAAGGGAAAGATGCTTTAATATGTATATATGAAATCATGTATACTACAATGATTTCAAATCCTAAAAGGTTCACTCAATCGGAAGTATCTAATCTTCTAGAAATAGCTTACCAGAAGTATCCTACGTTACCTATGCACAGTTATTTAATTGGAACTGAAATGCTTAAAGCTGAAAAATATTCAGAAAGCTATGAATGGATATGTAAGGCCATTGCGTTAAACAAAGACTATTCTGGAACTTTTACTAATAAATTTGTAGGGTATTTAGCTGACGCATATTACAAACTAGGTTATATCAGGCAGAAACAGGATAGGCAGGAGGAGGCACTTACTCATTTCATTGAAGTCGCTAAAATAGCAAATAACATGGAGTTAACTTCCTTATTGCCAAAGTTGATACCTATAATTGAAGTTCAGCCACAGGAAGAGATTATTTTATTTTTTAATAGTATTCTTGACATGAACAAAAAAGAGAATGTAGAGTGTATGCTAAGTACTTTAAAACAAACAAGATTGCACAAGGTATTTGTATACTTTGCATTAAAATATAATAGGGATTTTGATGAGCAGGATGAAACCACATATATTGCAATGATGCTATCTGGACAGGCGGAGCTGGCTATTAAGACAGCTATTGAGGCGAGTAATAATTTAAAATTGCGGGACGCCAATACTGAAGAACCCTTGGAGAGGCTTAAAGAGGATAATACGTATTCTTTTAGTTTACAAGAAAGTTTACGAAATATAAACGCTATTGATTTTACAGAAAAAGGAGTTCACAGCAATTGGCATCTTGATTATGCAGTGGTGGGAACTTTATACAGTAAAAATATCAATTTGTATAAAAAATATCAAAGTCAGTTTAGTTTGGAGCAAAAGGCAATTATGAGGGCTTATTTTGAGGGAGCCAAAATAGAAGATCCTTCACAGGAGCTAATGAAGGAGCATTCGAGGATTATTAATCTAACTTGTTATATTCTGGAGAAACAGGATTTGCAGCTCCTGAGAAGTGTTGTGAACCAATAAAAACCGAGAGGGTTGTACAAACAGATGAGAGTGTATTGAATGGAGAAATATCATTGGGGACAGGAAGGTAATTTTCTACAATACTAGTATTTTCGGGTTATTGGAACTTGATGGAAAGGCTTTAAGAAAAATGAGATATGTTTTTGACTTCTTCAGAGACAGAAATGATGTTGTCCTATTATGGTGTCCTCGTGCATTAGTAAAGGCGACTCTTAAATTTAGGCGCCCTTATCTTTTCATGGAGTATCAGGATATGGAGGATGAGTTTGTAAAATAAAGGATTGGTATGTAATTCTCAACCATTGACATTTAAATTATCTTATAATACTGTAATTAATATGGTGAAAATTGTAGGAATTTAATTTTTCAGACAATAAAAAATATTGATTGCCATACAGACAGAGCTTGTGTATTTCAGGACTTATATGGAAAAAGCTCAAATAGCAACGAAGCTTGTGGAAGAGGTTAGTCAAAGTTATCGGAAATACATGTACTATGCCGATTCTATGATTAAAATGCAGGGTTGAACATCAAGGTGGCAGGTATATGCTGACCAGCAGAGAAGATGCTTGATTTGCAGCATTATGATTTTTTGAAGGATTTTTATATGAGAATCAAAGCACTGAGAAATCAGAGGCTGAGAAATTATTTTTATCAAGTCTCTGAAGAACCCTTGCTGTGCCATGAGTCGGAACGGGAAGCTGTAACCTGCATTTTCGGGGACAGAGCGACGGAATATAGCGTTCTCAATAATCATCGATGCCGATGTATTGGAAGAATAAAAGCAGAATGTAAGCAAATGGGACTAAAGTTTAATAGAGTTTAACCGATTATATATAACAGGAGGCGGATGAAAGGTCTCTTAATCTTTGACAAAGGAGTGAAGTTCATGCGTAAGCATCAGCAGAAACGGATACTTGATCTTATCGTGACACTGAATGAGGCAAATGCTGAGATCAGGCGCCTGTTTATTTGTGGAGAAAATTCTGCCGTCTTGCGACTCCTTGGGGACTGTCAGGATGGGGTCGTTCAAATCGGTGAATTCATTGAGAATGTTGAGGGAGAGGAAACTCGGACTGTCGCTCTACTGGAGGAATACCATGAGAGCCTGTACAGTGCTGGTGAGAGAATTGAAACTGCCGATGTGGGTTTTGTGAAATGCTTGCAAAAGCAGCTCCTTCGGATTGAAAACAGCGTGAGGAGAGAACTCAGCCAAGACAGGATAGAGGTCGCATTCTTTCCCTATAAAGCGAGCATGTGGGATTCTCTCGAATCGATCTGGCTTGCGGCAAAGGATGATCCTCAATGTGATGCATATGTAGTTCCAATCCCATATTTTGACCGACTACTCGGTGGTGCGTTCGGCCAGGTGCATTATGAGGGAAGTCTTTACCCTGATTATGTTCCAGTCGTAGACTGGCGTACATATCAGCTTGAAGAACGCCGACCCGACGTCATCTTTATCCACAACCCATATGATGATGGAAATTATGTCACGAGCGTTCATCCAGATTATTATAGCGGTAGATTGAAAGGATTTACCGAGCTGCTGTGTTATGTTCCATACTTTGTAGTTTCCAATGACGTGCAGGAACATTTTGTGCTCTGTCCCGGCGTGCTGAATGCCGACAGGGTTTTTCTGCAGTCGGAAAAGGTGCGCGACACCTATGTCCGCATTTTTAAAGAGTTTGAAAAAGAGCGCAATTGTAAGGGGCGATTTGGTGATGCTGAGTCTAAGTTTATTGCATCCGGCTCACCCAAATTTGACAAGGTTATAAATTCGAAACCCGAGGATTTTGTTATCCCTGAGGAATGGCGATGTTTGATTAAGGGTTCAGAAGGAACTTCAAAAAAAATCGTGTTATACAATACATCTGTTGGTGCGATTTTACAAGGTAATGAACAATATGTCAAGAAACTCCGATATGTGCTGAACACATTCCGGAATCGTTGTGATGTTGTGCTTTGGTGGCGTCCCCATCCATTTAGTGTAGATACTTATGAGACAATGCGGCCACAAATTTTGAGTGAATATGAGCAGATTATTGCTGATTACAAGCGAGAGGGCTGGGGTATTTATGACGATACTGCCGATTTGCACAGAAGCATATGTCTGTCGTCAATGTATTTCGGGGACGAAAGTTCATTAGTGACTTTATATCAATTTACCGGTAAACCAATTTTGTTACAGGACACAAAATTTAATAAATACGATAGAGGATCATCTGGACTGGTTTTTCTTAAAATTGCAGACGATAATGAGTGTCTGTGGTGTACTTCTGCGACATATAATGCCCTCTTCAAAGTGGATAAAAATACATGGCAGCCAGAATACATGGGTAAATTCCCAAATGAGAGGCTCTATGCACCATGGCTTTATAAGGGTATAACAAAGTGTGCTGACAAGCTATATTTTGCTCCATATGCTGCAAGAGAGGCAGCGGTATTTGATATATCTACAGGTCAATTCGCCAAGATTTCATTCAGGAATCTTCGGATGAGGTTAAAAGTAACAAATCCGGCAATGTTTTGCGATGCTGTATCACATGGACAATATGTTTGTTTTATACCCTTATACTATCCTGCCATTGTACGGCTGGATACAAAAAGCGGTGAACTCATATACAACACTGAATGGCTTGGTGCGCTTGAAAAATTAATTCATAGTCCGGAAAGAGGCTATTTTTATAGTTGCTATCTCAATGATAATGAATTGATATTGCCTTGTGCTAATGCCAATGCTCTTATTCTTTTTGACATGGATAGCGGAGTATCCAAAACCTTTACTTTAGGTAAAGCCGGTAATCGTTATGTATGTGCCTGCTTTGACGGAACTGATTATTGGCTCTGCTCAATCAAAGGGTCTATATATCGATGGAATCAGGATAACAATGAGCTTACAAACGTTGTTCCTGCAATTAGTGAAGATCAGTCAGGACAGATGTTTATTGATATAATCTATTTGGATGGTCACATTTGGGCTTTCCCTTATAAAGCAGATTTTGTTATAAAGATTGATACATCTAACAATGGAATTGAAAAAGTTGACATTTTTGATAGTGAATTATCATCAAAAGAAATGAATGTTTCTTTATATGATGGTAATTTTATTATGGCTGTACCATCCGGTAAAAATATCTATGCACATACCGGAAAGAGCAACCATTTTATCAAGTATGACACTTTAACAGGAGAAAAGCGTGAAGAAGCAATAGTGCTTGATGATAAAGGTCTCGCTGAACTACGTAAGCACTATTACAATGATAACTTTGCCAGTGCAAAAACGGCAAACGACTGCAATTATAACGAGATTTCTAACATCCATTTTGGTATCGATGAATTCTTAGACTTTTTCAATTCGCCTGACTTTTTTTGGAAGTTTGAAATTGCAGGGCAAAAACAAGCGGAATTAAGGCGTAAAGAAATCAGCTATGCTGATGGCGGCTCAGGAATAAAAATATACCAAAGCTGTAACTCTGTGGCGCTTGAAAGGTGTCGATAAATTACTATAAGCTATAATAAAGGGAAGGAAGAAAAAATGAATATTGCATTAATACTTGCTGGTGGTCTTGGCCTTAGAATGAATCAAGAAGGTGAACCGCCTAAGCAATTTTTTGTTTTAGGCGAGAAACCGGTATTGATACATACTCTTGATAGATTTGAAAAGCATCCTGAAATTGAAGCGGTTTGCGTTGTTTGTCTTCCAACCTGGGAGGAATATCTAAGTAATTTAATTAAAGATTTTGGAATTAAAAAAGTACGATGGGTGGTTGCCGGCGGAGATTGCAGACAAGCATCAGTATACAACGGACTGTGTATGATTGAAAAAGAATGTTCACTAGACGATGTGATTGTTGTGCACGATGGAGTCAGACCGTTTATCACATCAGAGATCATCAGCCAGAATATACAGACTGCGATCAAGTTTGGCAATGCTATGACAAGTATGCGGAGCACTGACACGCTAATCACTTCCCATGATGGGGAAATCGCAGAATATGCAATGGATCGGGACAGCAGCTTTTCAGTACAGACACCGCAGACATACCGACTTGGATATGGTTTGAAGCATTACCGGCGGGCATATGATACGGGTAGAACGAATACAATCAATTGCTGTGAGTTGTTCATTGAAATGGGCGAAAAGATATATATAGTTAATGGGCGGAAAACAAATATAAAGCTCACAACCCGTGATGATATAGCTTATTTGAGATTTCTCAATTCCATTTTTCATGATGAAGAAGACAAGCTGATCGGGATAGAATAAGGGGTGTTTATGAGAAATAGTCAAATTCTTAATGAAGATATTGAATTACTGGCAAGGCTTTCGCTATGGGAAAAGCTCTCTGGTAAAACCCTTCTTATCACAGGTGCGACCGGTATGCTTGGAGCTTACTTGGCTTTGGCAGCAAACGAAGCTAACCGGATTGGTGGGTATGGAATTAAGCTGTTGCTATCAGGCCGGAACGAGGTAAAAGTGAAATCATTGTTTGGTGGTGTTGAGTGTCAATTTCTTCTGCAAGACATTCGAGAACCTTTGACAATTGATGAACCGATTCATTACTTTCTGCATACCGCAGGACCGGTGGGACCTACAGTTTTTGAGAATAACCCTGCGGAAGTCATTTCAGTTAATGTCGAAGGCACACTATCAATACTGCGGTACGCAATTCAGCATGACTGCCAGAGCTTTGTTTTCGCATCAACACACGAGGTTTATGGGCAAGTCGAAGGTGAACAAACTGAATCATCACCATGTAGGGTGATTGAACTGACCAATCCTCGCGCTTGTTATGTGTTGGCAAAACAGACTGCTGAAAATACTGTTGCCTGCTTTGCAAAGCAGTACGGTTTGCGTTCAGCATCGGCTCGCTTTTCGCGCCTGTATGGTCCGCTTATGAATTTACGCAGCGGTCTCTTTGTTAGTGATTTCTTTTGTGATGTACTGGAAAATCGTTCTGTGCGTGTCCTCGGGGGGCTGAATTTATTACGGCCGCTTTGCTACATTATGGATGCTGCAGAAGCAATGCTTCATACGCTTGTGGCTGCGAACGCTGGAGAGGCATATAACGTTCAGGGTGATGAGCTTCCAACTATCGGAGAAATCGCAGGGATTGTATCTTCATTTGGAGATTGCGGCACAGAGTTTTGCCACCCGGAAACGGAAGATTACGCAAAAACTGGACATTGGTTGAATACAGACAAGATAAAAAGCCTCGGATGGCAGCCGCGAGTCACACTTTCTGATGGATTACGCCGAACCTTCAGTTATTTTAATGAAGCTGGAGTGAATACATGAGAAATTATAAGAAAAGCCAGGAGATTGCGTTCACTTCTGAAATGCTTCGGCAATTGCAGCTTATCCAGCTTGAAATTTTGGTTGAACTCGATCGGATTTGTGCCAAACACAATATCACGTATTCCATTGATGGCGGAACTTTGCTCGGTGCTGTCCGTCACAAGGGTTTTATACCTTGGGATGATGATATAGATGTCATAATGCTGCGGGATGAATACGAGAAATTTTTTGAAGTTTGTAAGACTGAGTTAGACAGGAACAGCTTCTTTTTGCAGGAGCATAGGACAGATCCCTTTTACAGGGTGGGTTATACGCGTATTAGGAGAAAAAATACGGTATATGTCCGTGCTGGGCAAGAGCATATGAAACACAAAACCGGAGTTTTGATTGATATTTTTATTCTTGATAACACTCCGAATTCGTACTTATTGAAAAATATTCACCGTGCGTTGTGTTTCTGTTTCCGAAAGACTTTATGGTCGGCAAGCGGGAAAATTGTTTCTAAGAACTTTATGGTGCGTGGACTATATGCAGTTTTATCCTTGCTTCCGGCAAACTTTGCTTTTGGGGGGTTTGATACTTTAGCTAAGATAAGTAACAAAAAACAAACTTATCTTGTTAAGCACTACGCTATGACATATCCCACGCCTAAGGTGAATGGATTTGGAACGCCTGCAAATTTGATGAATGATTTTACCCGGCTCGAGTTTGAAGGAAGTATGTTTATGGCGGTTGCTGATTATGAGCAATATCTGAAACTTTTATATGGTGACTACATGACTCTTCCACCGCCTGAGAAACAGAAACCACACATTCATCTTTCTGCTTTTGAACCAGTGAAGGAAGAAGCAGCTATCGATTGATAGAAGATGAAATGTATACCAGATTGCTACTTTGGAGGGTTAAGCTATAATGATTTCACTGAATGAAATACTTGTTAGTGTTATAGTACCGGTGTATAACGTTGAAAAATACTTGCGTCGTTGTCTTGATTCTATCTGTAATCAGACCCACACCAAGTTAGAGATGATCCTTGTGAATGATGGCTCGCCGGATGCCTGTCCCGCCATATGCGATGAATACGAAAAGAATGACAATCGTGTGACAGTGATCCATCATCAAAGCAACCAGGGGTTATATGCGGCACGAAATTCAGGAATAGATGCAGCCAGAGGTGAATGGATATGTTTTGTTGACAGCGATGACTTTGTCGATTCTCACTTTGTGGAGGGATTACTTGAAGCTGCGGTGGGCCATGGTTGTCTTACCGCTCGTTGTAAACGAAAGTATACATATTTAGAAACAATTGACGTAAAACAACCTGAAATAGAGTTCAAAGTCTTTAACTGGTTTGAATATGCAGCCTTTTTAGATAATACACCCGGATATACCCTATACAGTGTATGCTGGGGTATTTATCATAAATCACTTTTTGAAAATCTTAGATTTCCATGTTTCCGACATACTGAGGATGCGCCCGTAAGTACGCAGGTTTTATGGCTTGCCCGAGAAAAGAAGTTTGCGGTAACCAACCAAACACTTTACTATTACTACCAAGGTCCTTCAAGCATTATGCGAGGAAGCACAAGTCTGAATGTCTTAAATCGATACGAAGCTTTTGACTGGATTTTTAACTTTTGGTCAGACAAGAACGAACCTGAAATGGTTGATATTTATTTCAAGTTATACTTTACATTACTAGTGCTTGATTATACAAATCTCTGCCGTGACTTAGCTGTGGAATGGGAAAAGTACTCGCATCTGTATGCTTTGATAGATCAGAATGCCAATAAAGCTCAGCTTCTGAATCTAAAGGTTACGACATTTCCTCCTACTTCTCAAGGCCTTTGGGAAACTATTGCCAAAAGTAGGGATAAGTTCATACTATATGGTTTTGACAATCGTGGACATGAACTGCTTCCATGGCTAATTTATTTCGAAATAGATTTAATTGAGATATGGGATAAAAATGCCGAAAGGTGTGAAAATGCAGGCAATACGGATATTCCATTGGTAAAACAGCATACCGCTATTGAACAAAAGAATGATGTTGTAATCATTATTTCTATTGAGGATGAAAAATCATCCGCCGTTATCAGACGGAATTTAAGGAAAATGGGATACAATAATTTTATTTCAAGTGAAAATATTTTTGGTGCAATTAAATATGCAAAATACAAAAAGTTTTTGCCATTTTTGTTGCCGGATTACGAAAATAGCAGAATATAAAATGTTAACCATATTAATACTTTGGAGGTTAAGCTGTAATGATTTTACTGAATGAAATACTTGTTAGCGTTATAATACCGGTGTATAATGTTGAAAAATATTTATGTCGTTGCCTTGATTCCGTCTGTAATCAGACCCACACTAAGTTAGAGATAATCCTTGTGGATGACTGCTCCCCAGATGCCTGCCTCGCTATATGCGATGAATACGAAAAGAATGACATGCGTGTGAAGGTGATTCATCATCAAAATAACCAAGGGCTATATGCAGCACGGAATTCAGGAATAGATGTATCCAAAGGAGAATGGGTATGCTTTGTTGACAGCGATGACTTCGTCGATTCATACTTTGTGGAGGGCTTGCTTGAAGCTGCTGCAAATAGTAATTGTCTTACCGCCCGCTGTAAATGGAAGCATACATATTTAGATACAATTGACGTAAAGCAACCTGAAATAGAGTTCAAAATCTTTGACTGGTTCGAGTATGCCGTTTTTTTAGATAATACACCTGGATATGAACTATATAGCGTATGCTGGGGTATTTATCATAAATCACTTTTTGAAAACCTTAGATTTCCATGTTTCCGGCATACGGAGGATGCGCCTGTGAGTACGCAGATTCTATGGCTTGCCCGTGAAAAGAAGTTTGCAGTAACCAATCAAACGCTTTACTATTACTACCAAAGTCCTTCAAGTATTATACGTGGAAGGACAAGACTGAATGTCTTGGACCGACACCAAGCTTTTGACTGGATTTTCAACTTTTGGTCGGGCAAGAACGAACCTGAAATGTTAGATATCTATTTTAAGGTGTATTTTACAGCATTAGTTATAGATTATACAAATCTCTGCCGTGACTTAGTTGAGGAGCAGGAAAGGTATTCGTATCTGTATGCTTTGATAAAGCAGAATGCCAATAAGGCTCAGCTTCTGAATCTAAAGGTTACATCATTGCCTCCTGCTGCTCAAGGTATTTGGGAAACTACTAGGAAAAGTAAGGATAAGTATATATTATATGGTTTTGGTGAGCGTGGACACGAAATACTTCCATGGTTGATTTATTTTGAGGTAAATTTAATAGAAATATGGGATCAAAATGCTGAAAGGTATGAAACCGCAGGTAATACAGATATTTTATTGGTAAAGCCACATTCTGGCTTTACACAAAAGAATGATACAGTAATCATGATCTCTGTTAATGATGAAAAAATATCTGCCGTTATCAAGAGGAATTTACGGAATATGGGTTATTGCAATTTTATTTCCTGTGAAAACATTTTTGGAGCAATTAAATATGCAAAATACAAGAAGTTTTTGCCATTCTTATTACCAAATTACGAAAAGGAGGGAACCATATGAACGAACCGCTTGTTTCCATTGTACTTCCTGTATACAATGGCTCACGTTATATCGTAGAGTCGATTGAAAGTTGCCTGTCGCAGACATACAGGAACATAGAATTGATTATTGTGGATGATTATTCCATAGATAATACACCGGAAATAATCGCTAGGTATGGAGCTTTGGATAAACGCGTATCTGTCATAACCCACGAAACCAATAAGAAACTGCCGGCAGCGCTAAATACCGGGCATAATGCTGCCAAAGGCGAAATTGTTACTTGGACCTCTGATGATAATATATATAAACCTGATGCAATAGAGAAAATGGCCGAAGTGCTGTGCACAGATCCTAAAATAGACATTGTTTTCACAGATTTTGATATAATTAATGAAAAATCTGACTTTTTATGCAGAGTAAATACCGGTCCAGCCGAAGAACTTCCAATTATGAATCAAATTGGGGCATGTTTCCTGTATCGGAAATCCGTATTTATAAGTGTTCAAGGCTATAACGAGAACTTATTTGGAGTAGAGGATTATGATTTTTGGATTAAATGCTATAATTATGGTTATAAATTCGCCAAAATTGGTGAAAATCTTTATTTATATAGGTTTCATGGTAATTCATTAACTGAGAAACGAAAGAAAGAAATAAATTATGCAACCATAAAGCTTACAATTGAAAATAATAAAAAAAATTATGATAGGATACCTGAAGTAATAAGAATGCGCTCTTATCTTAAGGCTACCAGGTTTGCAATGAATAATAATGATAAGGAATTGGCTCACTTTTGCTATCAAAGAGCGTTGGAAATTTCACCAGATGCACCTTCTTACACATATCAGTCGTTGATTGATTATGCTACTTTATAATTTGGGGGAATAGTTATGATTTTACGCACTTGCGACTTAAAAGAATTCATGGATCGCACAAATGGGCATACTATTGTTTGCTTTGGAGCAGGTAAGCAGTTATCAGAGTTTTGTGATGAATTTCAAGACGTTATGTTTGAAAAGCGAATAACGTTCATTATAGATAACAATCCTGCGCTTTGGGGAACAAAGAGAAGTTTAAATGGTCTTGAAATTGAAATAAAGCAGCCTGATGCTGTTTTAACAAGTATTACAAAAGATACAATTGTTTTGATTACATGCGGGGGCACATCCGGCTTAGAAATATTTGAATCGCTTAATACGAAGCCGGAAATAGCATCAAATGAATGCTATTTTGCAAGATTCGTGAGAGAACGTCAACATGATAGTAAGGTACCGGAAGGATTCAGAATGAATTTGAATCCTGTTATTCCCAAAAAGATACACTACTATTGGATAGGAGGCAATCCTATCCCTGCGAAAAATCGTAAATGCATTGATAGTTGGAAACTATACTGTCCCGATTATGAAATCATAGAGTGGAACGAAAGTAATTATGACTTTACAAAGAATCGATATATGTGTGAAGCCTACGAAGCCCGTAAATGGGGTTTTGTTTCTGATTACGCAAGATTGGATATTATTTATACTCACGGAGGCATTTATTTGGACACTGATGTAGAAATAGTCAGGTCATTGGATGAGTTGCTTTACAATGATGCATTTTGTGGTTTTGAGGATATGCAGCATGTTAATTTTGGTTCGGGTTTTGGTAGTATACCTAATTTTTCATTGCTTAAAGCCCTACGAGGATCTTATAACAACATTCCATTCGTTAAGGAAGATGGATCACTAAATCTAATTGCGTCACCGGTTGTGCAGACAGAATTTCTGTTAAAGCATGGATTGAAGAAAGAAGGCGGATTTCAGGTGCTGGAAGGGTTAGCTGTATATCCTGTTGAATACTTTTCTCCATTTAGTTTAGGAACAAGGAACTTAAGGAGAACATCAAACACATTTTCTATACATTGGTTTGATGGTTCGTGGTTAAGCGAAGAACTGAGAAATAATAGCGATATTTACGCAAAATTGTTTGTATCAGCCTTAGAAAATGAGAAATCTGAAGATGAATAGGTTGGGGGAATAGTTGTGATTTTACGCACCTGCAATTTGGAAGAATTCATGAGCCGCACGAACGGTTATACCCTTATATGCTTTGGAGCAGGTAAGCTATTATCAGAATTTTGTGATATATTTCAAGACTTTATGTTTGAAAGGCGAATAGCTTTTATTGTAGATAACAATCCTGCGCTTTGGGGAACAAAAACAAATTTAAATGGTATTGAAATTGAGATAAAGCAACCTGATGCTGTTTTAACTAGTATTACAAAAGATGCAATTGTTTTGATTACATGTGGAGGCCCGTGTGGCTTGGAAGTATTTGAATCGCTCAATACAAAACCGGAATTAGCAGTAAATGAGTTCTATTTTGCAAGCTTCGTAAGAGAATGCCAACGTGATAGCATGTCAGATAATGCTAATAAAGTGCCAGAAGGTTTTAGAATGAATCTGAATCCAGTGATTCCTAAAAAGATACACTACTGTTGGGTAGGTGGAAATCCTATACCTGAGAAAAATCGCAAATGTATCGATAGCTGGAAACGATTCTGCCCTAACTACGAAATTATAGAGTGGAACGAAAGTAATTATGACTTTACAAAGAATCGATATATGCGTGAAGCCTACGAAGCCCGAAAATGGGGATTTGTTCCTGATTACGCAAGGCTTGATATTATTTATACACACGGTGGCATTTATTTGGATGTTGATGTAGAAATAATCAGACCATTGGATGAGCTGCTTTACAATGATGCATTTTGTGGGTTTGAAAATATGCAGCATATTGCTTTTGGTTTAGGTTTTGGTAGTAAAGATAATTTTCCACTGTTTAAAGAAATGTGCGATTTTTATAATAATATTTCATTCACTAAAGAGGATGGATCACTAAATCTAATTGCTTCACCGGTTTTGCAGACACAATTTCTGTTAAAGCATGGATTGAAGCAAGAAGGCGGATTTCAGGTACTGGAAGGGTTAGCTGTATATCCTGTTGAATACTTTGCTCCTTTAAGTTTAGTAACAAAGATTTTAAGGAAAACATCAAACACATTTTCTATACATTGGTTTGATGGTTCGTGGTTAAGCGAAGAATGGCGAAAAAGTAATGATGTTTACGCAAAATTGTTTGCATCAGCGTTAGAAAATGAGAAATCTAAAGGCGAATAATGTATAGTATCATTTGTTGTAATACGTAGGAAATTAGGCATCTACATATGGCACACAATTACTGATTATGAGATAAATATTGAGAGGACTTACACGTATGAGTATTTTGTATTTTAACAATTGTTGGTTTACTAATGTTGGTGAGGCTTTTATTGATATAGGTGGTATGGCCTTATTAAAGAAGATTTTTATAGACGAAGAAATTGTCAATATTAGTTCAATGAACACATGGTATATAGATGCAATACAAAAGAAAGAAAATTCATTTTTTAGTGTTATGGAATATTTAAATATGGGGGAATATTTTCTGGGGGATTATGTTATTTACTCGGGAATGTTTGCCTCAGAGGATTTTATAGGAAGAGATTCATATAATATGCTGATTTCCTTTGTAGATAGAGGTGTAAAGCCTATTTTCCTAGGGTTGGGTCAAAGCAATTATTCTTTAAAAGAGACAAAGAAATTTATTGAGTTAATTGACAGAGTAAAACCAGCATTAATAGTATCTCGTGATGATACTACGTATAATAATTTTAAAGACTACGCACCTTCTATTAGAGGTATTGATTGTGCATTTTGGGTAAAAGACGTATACAATCCTCGTTGTAAACTTAATAAGAAATACGACGTTGTAACATATAATCGTTCACCAGAACCAGAAAAGTATAGTACTCAAAGAAAAAATGATGTAATTAGAGCGTATCATTTTCAATATAATTTTAGAATCAAGAATGTCAAGCAAAATTTGTTAATATCTGATACGCCTTATGATTATTTAACATTATACGCAAATGCTGACTGTGTTTATACAGATTTAGTACATGCCACTATTGCATCTTTGCAATATGAAAGGCATGTTAAGTTTGAACGAGTTGACAACAGGGGGTTGGCAATTGATGCAGTAGAAAATTTGCAAATAGATGAAGATGGACTTTTATTTGTTAATGCCCAAAGTTTAGAAATCCAAAAGAAACGTATTGTAACTGAAATTAAAAATTTTATATCCAATATTGGAAATACGTAAAATTTTATAACTAACTAAATAATAAAGACTAAAGAAAGGAAAATAATTCAATTACTGTTTAAAAAACATATATGAATTATACGTGAATTATGGAATATAATAATGACGTATTAGAATGTAAAGAAAAATATTTAGATATTATATTGCAGAAACCAACTATTTTAGAAAAAGTAATTAAGAGAAATGTTGAATCTGAATGGTCAATAGAACACATACAAAGAGTGTGGGAGCCAGCTGGTGGAAGCACACTATTTATACTATATGTGGGTAGTATAAAATACTTCCTGAAAGTAAAGCATAAAAGTGTACTTGTTGAAAGCAAACTGGAAGAAGAAATTAAGTTCATGGAATTTTCATCTTTAGCCAATGAATTTTTTATGATAAGAAAAATAAAAAGTAATTTTGTACCTCGGATTTTATTTTTTGATGAGGAGGATGAAATGCTATTTTTGGCATTGGAATATGTAGAATATTCTTTTGCCGAGAGATTGAGCATGGCTTCGTTAGTGGAAACACTTGAAATTTGGGGAAAATTAAACGAATGTGTGGCGAGTTTATTTAATGAAAATATTGTACATTGCGATTTACATGAAGAGAATATACGGTTTAGAGAAAATGGGGACGTAGTCCTTATTGATTTTGAAGAGAGCAGATATATTCAACAAAAAGTGGAGTATTTACAGTCCTTGGATTATGTTGGGAAAAATTTTATCTCTTCTTTAGGCGAATGTCCGCGGGCTTCGATATGCGATAATAAAGAAAAACATAATTGTTTAAAAAGACTAAAAGAAGAATTCGATAAATATATAGTAAAACAATTACATTCTCAAATAGAGAAATGTAACTATGATTCGAACAATGGTATTTGTACTTCTTTGGATCATGGGGAAAGTCAAGAAATATATCAATCTATTAATACTTCCTTATTTAAAATAAAAGGTCAGAGAGGGTTTGAGGATAATAGGGAAATACTCATAAGAAAGGTTGTTGAAACATTATCAAAGGGATATGAATGTGTTTATATTGATATAGGCAGCAATAATGGGAATTTCTGCAGAGAAATTTCGAAGCAAATGGAGGGAGAGATAAGGTGTATTGGACTGGAAGGATTTTCTGAATTTAATATTTTAGCAAAGGCTCTATCTTTCCTAGAAAACTGTCATAATATTGAGTTCTATAATTTTGTCTGTGGGCAAGATAATTTGACAGAGCTTAATATAGATGTGCCATGTATTTTTTCTGTGTTCTCAGTATGGCATCATATAATTAATAAAGAAGCCTTTTTAAATCAAGTAAAAAGCATGGATACAAAGTATATGATTTTTGAGATGGCCATTCAACCAGAATGCTATGAAGGGAAAACATGGGAAGAGGAATTAAAATATATCGCAAAAACAGTGGGTTTTAAGCATCATGAAGTCATAGGACATAGTAAAGACTATAAAAGACCAATTATACTATTGGCAAAAAATCATATAGAAGAAGAGAAAATAGTAAAAATAAAGCACATCTTTAAGAATGAAATGATCAAAAAATTGAAAAATAAAGAGTTGAATTTATCATTTTCTAAAGGAGTAAAGAAAATGTATATATGTTTTGGAGCGGGTAATATAGGAAGAAGTGCGGTACATCTGCTGGGCAAAGAGAATATAGCCTTCTTTTTAGATAATGATGCAAGCAAGACAGAATCTACTATAGAAAATATTCCTATAGTATTATTTGAGACTTTCCAAGGGGAGTTATCGGAATATTGTATAGTAATAACAGTATCGGATTCCTTTATTTCGCCAATAGAAGGAGTATTGCTAGCGAGGAATATCACTAACTATACAACAATTCGTGTCATTCAGAAAGAGATTACAAAACAGAAAATTAACAGTAGAATAGATTTTATAAATATATATCAGAGATCAATCGGTTGGATAAAGGAAAATACACTGAATGGCGAAGCTATTATTTGCAGTTCGGACAAGCGAAAAGGTTATCCGGAAGTTACCGGATATTTTATCCCTACATTGTTGAGATGGGGATATCGCGATTTAGCAGTAAATTATTCAAAGTGGATTTGTTCAATCCAAAAAGAGGATGGCTCCTGGCATGATACAGATGACAAGGCTCCTTATGTGTTTGATACAGCACAAATTTTAAAAGGACTTATTGCAATCAGACACATCAATACAGACGTGGATGATACAATAAAAAAAGGTTGTAATTGGATACTGAGCAATGTGCAGGAAAATGGAAGGTTAAGCACGCCCACTGTGGAGGCATGGGGGGATACAAGAACATGTTCAGAGTTGATTCATTTATATTGTCTCTCTCCGCTTATTCAGGCGGCTGAGGAACTGGAAATTCCGCAATACAAAGAGGCAGCTCATAGAATCTTGAGTTTTTACAAGACCAATCATTATGACGAGATTATGAATTTTCGTCTACTCTCTCATTTTTATGCCTATGTGATGGAGGCATTATTGGATTTAGGTGAAGTGAAAATGGTATCAGAGGCTATGCAGAAAGTATCCAAACTTCAGAAATTAAGTGGGGCGGTTCCTGCTTACTGTAATGTAGATTGGGTATGCTCTACCGGATTGTTTCAATTTGCACTGGTTTGGTTTAGACTTGGAGAAATGGAGAAGGGTAAGAGAGCATTTGAATATGCATGTAAGCTACAGAATGTTTCAGGCGGTTGGTTTGGAAGTTACTTGTCAGAAGACAATGCAGATGAAGTAAATACATATTTTCCGACAAGTGAAATCAGTTGGGCTGTTAAATATTTTTTGGATGCCTTGTATTATAAGGGCTTAGCAGAGTTTGAGGGGCGAGCAAATCATTATTTGAGTGATATAGATTTTACTGACGGCCGGTATATGCTTATAAATAAAATCATACAGGATGAACAGGAAAGTAATATTGGTAAATTAAAAATATTGGATGTTGGATGCGGAAAAGGAAGATACTTAAAAAATCTGTTAATGAGCAATCCACAACACCAGTATTATGCAGTTGACTTGTCAGAACATGTCATGCGCGATATTTCACATGAGAGTATTATTAAGAGCCAGGGCTCTCTGACTTGCATTCCGTTTCAGGATAATACATTTGATGTTACATATGCTTGCGAGTCTTTGGAGCATGCGGTAGATATTGAAAGTGCGATAAGGGAAATGGTACGAGTGACAAAGAATGGCGGAAAGATAATTGTTATTGATAAAAATACATCAGAGATGGGGAGAATGGAAATAGACGAATGGGAACAGTGGTTTGATACAGAAACACTTAAAAATATTATGCAAAAATATTGCGATAGTAAGGTGATATATGAAAACATATGCTATTATGAACAAAAGGAAAGTGATAATTTGTTTACTGCATGGATTGGAGTGGTGAAAAGCATTGCATGAAATACTTACCGCGTTTGGTACTCGGCCAGAGGCCATTAAAATGTGTCCGTTGGTCAGGAAATTACAAAAGCATTTATAAGTGGTGGAATAAATGACGTAGTGTAAAAGCATCCCGACACTGATATTCTTAATACAAGCAAAGAATAATGGATGGGAGGCTTCTTAATGGTCAGAGATTTAGCCCTTGAAAAAGAGTGGGAAATAAGATTTAAGGAATATAAGAAGAGTGGATTAAGTATCAAAGCATGGTGCGGCAAAGATAAGTTATATCCAAATGCAAGTTAACATAATATTGGTTTGAGGGAATAATTAAATTTCTAGGTTAACTTGTACTTTTTCTTGACTTAGATCCAATATTGATTTAGCACAAGTAAGCTGCTGCTATCCAGAAGGGAACCGAATGGCAGAATTGCTTTGAAATTGCTATGAAGAACAATATAATGTACCAATTAAGATTGCAAGGCTGGCACAAACACTTGGTGTCGGGATAAGTAAAGAAGAGAACAGGGAATTATTGTTACACAGCTGATACAATTAAAGAGATATTTTGTATTTTATTAAAGGGTAAAAATGGAGAAACATATAATGTTGATAATGAAGATATGAACATTACTATATTTCAGATGGCAGAGTTAGTTGCAAAAGATATAGCAAATGAAAAAATATCTGTAGAGTTTGATATTCCAAAAAATACAAATATATATGGATATGCTCCCAAAACTAATATAAAATTATGCTCAGATAAATTACGAATGCTTGGGTGGGTGCCTAATTATGGCATGCACGATATATACAATAGGATGATTGAATGGTTAAAATAAGTGCACTAGGAAGTTGTATTTCAAGAATAATTTTGATTAACGTAAAAAAGGCTAAAAAAAAACGGTATAAATGCTATTGGACGGCCAAGCTGAATTCCTGGTGATAGATTTATATGATTTTCAGAATGACGCGGCATACTATAACAATGCATCTTTTTCAACATGTGCACATGAATTTTTCAATAAAGGCGCATATAAATCTTATCACGAAGAAATTGGTGTGTTTAATTTTATGAAAACGCCAACATTTATGTGGTATGGATATGTTGATTTGTTCTTTCAAAAAATTATTGATAAGTATGATAGCAAAAATATTATTCTTGATAGATTTTTTTCAGTAACTCGTTCTTTATCACATTTAAAATATAGGAATAAGTAAAAGATTATATAATTAAGAAAAGTGTTAAAAATATACTATTTACAATAAAAGAGAAAAAATTTAAATGTTAAATACTGCTAAACACATATCAACAACTTTCCGATAAAACTAGTAGAAGAGTTTTGTGGAGGTGTCGCATGAAAATTGATAATAGTTATTCTGTTAGTAAAAGTAATACTATGAATAACAGCAGTACTATGAATAACAGCAGTACAAATTATTCTGCTGCTTTAGTAAAAAGAACCAGTGCAATTGATGTAGAGAAGATAACTAGCATACAAAATAATGTTAAAGATTGGTCACAATCTAGTACTAAAAGTATTTCGCAATTAAATGAGTATGATAAGGACAATATGCCAGTATCTGAAAGAGTTGTAATTGAAGCTATTCAGAAAGCTAATAAAGCAATCTCAGGCGGCAACAGGAGATTTGAGTTCTCAATTCACGAACAAACAAATGAAATAATGGTCAAAGTTTTCAACTCTGAAACAGATGAACTAATTCGGGAAATTCCTAACGAAAAGGTTTTAGATATGGTAGCAAAGATATGTGAAATGGCAGGAATACTAGTTGACGAAAGAAGGTAATGATTATGTCTAGTAGCGTAGGTAATACAAGCTCAACAAGATTATCAGGTTTAGTATCAGGTATGGACACCGATGCATTGGTAAAACAGATGCTGGCAGCTGATACCGCCAAAGTAACTAAGCTAGAAGGAAATATACAATTAGATGAGTGGAGAACAGAAGCTTATAGAGAGGTAACCTCTTCGCTTCAATCTTTTTATAGTACATATTTTGATCCTCTTTCCTCATCGAATTTAAAAACTGAAAATTCATTTTCTAATTTTACAACTTCCTATGGAGCAACGACTTCAACCAATTATGTTTCTGTGACAGGTGGAGCAAACGCAACAGCCGGAACATACTCTATTATAAAAACGGTAGCTGCAACTTCTGCTACGCTTTCGGGTAGTAATATAAGTCTACCAGTTATCGGGTCTGCAATAGGTACAGTCGGTATCAGTAGTGAAAAGAATAATAATATTTTTGTACTGACTTTGAATAATGTTACTAAGCAGATCACACTTGACGGTTCCGAAGCTTTGACAATGGACCAGTATAAGACTAAGCTGGAGGGTAGCATTAATAGTGCATTTGGAGAAGGAAAAATAAAAGTAGAAGTTACTGGCGGACAGCTAAAATTATCCTCAGTTAGATCTACAGACTCTTTTAGCATTGGAACAGCTTATAATGATGGCGCAAGTGAACTATTTAGTGCTAAGCCAACAGAAGATAGTAAATTTACACTATCTGAATCAAACAATAAATTTCAATTGACTATTGGAGAGGATACCCAAACTGTAATAGTCCCGCTTGTAGATGTGGATGGGAATGCAAAAACTACGTTCAGTAGTGCTGTAGAGTTAGCTGACGCAATCCGAAGAGGAGCAAATACCGCTTTTGGCGGAACTGCAAATATTGCCTTTTCGGGTATAAGTGGTAAAGTAACATACACATCACCAGCGGATCCTGTTTCTATAGCCCAGACTCAAATAGATGCAAATGCTGCTTTAGGATTAACCAATTCAAGTCTTTCCAATAAGGTTGATTTAAATGCAAAATTGTTTAATATGACTAATGCAATAGGTACAACTTTTGGAACAGCAGACACGTATGGAAATGATATACAATTTACAATTAACGGCACATACTTTAAATTCAACTCAAAGGAAACTTCTTTGCAAGATATAATGGATAAAGTAAATGCTAATACATCCATAAAGGCAACAATGAAGTATGATACAACAACAAATAGCTTCAAGATACAATCTACAGGGTCAGGTGTTACGGATAAACTTACAGTTAAAGATGTAGAAGGAAAAGGAACTCTTATGGGGAAACTTGGAGTCGTGGGGACGGATATAGAAGGTACAGATGCAAGTGTAACTCTACTTAATGGAACAGTGGCAACAACGATTGTCAGGTCATCGAACTCATTTACCTATGATGGGCTAACCTATGAAATCAAACAAGATTATACAGCAGGGATTGAGACAGATATAGATACTGGTGCAGTTACCCTTACAGAATCAGGTACAGATGCAGATCCTATAGTGGCAACAGTAAGCACTAATACTACAAAGACCTATGACTATATTAAAGGCTTTGTAGATAAATACAACGAATTAATTACTAAAATAAATGCAAAGATGACTGAGAAAAAGTATAGAGATTATGCTCCATTAACCAAAGATGAGAAAACTTCAATGTCTGAGGATCAAATAAAACAGTGGGAGATTAAGGCAAAGTCTGGTTTGTTAAAAAATGACAGTATACTATCTGGGGTTATATCCAAGATGAGAAGTGCTTTATATGATGCTGTAGAGGGTGCGGGTATAACCCTTTCATCTATTGGGATAACTACGTCTTCAGACTATACAACAAAGGGAAAGCTTGAAATAGATGAAAAAAAACTAAAGGAAGCACTTGCTACAAAATCGGAACAGATTACCAAGCTTTTTACAAGCACTTCTGACAAGACTTACTATGAATCACTGAATAGTTCTACAAATAGAAACGAAAGGTATAAGGAATCAGGAATAGCACAGAGGTTCTCTGACGTTATTCAGGATGCTATAAGAACTAATACAGATAATAACGGCAATAAGGGCACATTACTAGATAAAGCTGGTATTGTGGGAGATCGTTCTGAATACACAAATTTGATATTTAAAGAGATGGCCAGTTTTGACGAAACGGTCAGTGAGATGAACAGGAGACTTACTGCAAGGGAATCAGCCTTATATGCCAGGTTTACGGCAATGGAATCAGCGCTAAGTAAGATGAATGAGCAACAAAGCTATATAACTCAGATGTTAGGTAGTAGTTGATATTAATTATAAATTGAGCACAAAGGATATACAAGGAGGATGCTAACTAATGTTTACAAATAATGGATATAACCAATATAGAGAGAATTCAATAAAGACAGCAAATCCGGAGGACCTAACATTAATGCTTTTTAATGGATTGGTGAAGTTCCTTATGCAAGCTCAAGCTGCAATAGAGGCAAACAATATAGAAAAGTCGAATAACGGAATTATAAGAGCGCAGGCAATTGTGAAGGAATTTCAAGCGACATTGGATATGAATTATGAGGTATCAGAAAACTTGGATAGTCTTTACGACTATATGTATAGACGGCTTGTTGAAGCAAATCTCAAGAAGGATAGCAGTATAGTAGTGGAAGTACTTGGGTACGCTAGGGATTTAAGAGATACTTGGGCACAGGCAATGAAGCTTGCAAAACATCCAGTTTCGGCAACAGAAGGAATTGCAAAATAGGTACAAGTAAATCAAAAATAATAAGCACCTCACAGGCCATCAGGGCTTGTGGGGTGTGCTAATTAACCTTGGGATAGAGGAGAACAATATGACGCCGGAACAATATGTACAAAAGCTTATTGACATATCAGAAAAGAAACTGGACGGCTTAAGAGATATATTAAACTTAACAAAGGAACAGTCTACAGTTATTAATGAAGATAGCGCCGAAGAAATTGAAAGATTAATTGGACTAAAGCAACATAAAATTGATTTAATTGATGAGCTAGATAAGTCATTTGAGGTTTATTATTCAAGACTGAAATCCATATTGGGAGTTCAAAGTATTGAAGAAATAAGAGCAATTCAGCTTCAAGGAGCAGCAGAGCTAAAGCAGATAGTGACAACAATATTTAATATAACTAAACAAATTCAAAGCCTTGAAATTGAAAATAAAAACTACGTTCAAGCAATAGTTGCTAAGTTGGGTAATGACATAAAACGTATTAGGCAGTCTAAGGTGGCAAATAATGGTTACAATGTAGTTGCTAAGTTACCGAAACCATCATATTTTTTTGATAAGAAAAAATAGCAAGTTTTATTAAGAGAACAGAAAAAAAGCCTCAAATTTTAGGGAAATTTTAAAATAAGCTTTTAAATTTTCGATAATTATATAATTATAAATATATAATTTCGAGGTTTTTACTTCTTTTCTTCCGCCTTTTTAGCATCCTCAACGCATTGATTAACAAACCCCATAACCTTATCCATGTACTGGTCAGGTGATTTAGTGAAGCTCTGTCCATATTCTTGTGCTCCAGAGTTCCAATAATGCACAGGTACAGGACTTTTTCTAAAATATAGCTCATATAGAAGCTTTGTGTTATATGAGGCAGAGATATCTTGTTGTTCTCCGTCAATCAACAGCACAGGTGTGGGAATTATTTTTGGTATTTTAGGGATTATATCCAGTTCATTTGTAACTTTCGAGAGCTTTCTAACTGCAAAATCAATTGTATATTTAAAAGGAAAATCTCCTAGCCAACTGTTTGATTTTATTGCATAATCAAGGTAATTATCAATTTTTGAATAAGGGCTATCGCCGACTAAACCTATAATGCTATCTTTATAAGGAGTTTCAGAAACTGCAGAAAGGCAGGAAGATGCACCGGTTGAAAAACCCATGAGCACTATCTTTTCAGTTTCCTGCTGCTTTAGATATTTTATAGCACTCAAAACATCTTCAGTCTCATTTCTTCCAAAGGTTGAAATGGATCCAGCCGAGTTACCTGAACCTCTTAAATCAAACGTCATTACATTAAAACCTTCATTGGTGAATCTTGATATCAACTTAAAGGTTTCCTCATCAAATTGCAATCTGTTTTTACCATAGCCATGAACCAACAAAACTGTTGTTTTTGAACCTTTTGCAGAGAAAAACCAGCCATTGATTTTTTCTTCTGACTCGCTAGAAGTAAAGCTTATATTTTTATAATCAGGGGCAATATTTGATGATATTTGAGGTGTAGTTATTTTGCTGGGATGAGTGATTTTCCAAGCTGATAAAAATGAAACTATACCAATTACTATAAAAAGAAGTATTATTATGTATAAAGTTGCAAAAAATATATTTTTTGGTAAAACGCTTTTGCGCTCGGCAAAAGCAACTGTATTAAGCTGCATTAGTTATTTCCTCCATATTGCTATTGACTATTCAATGACTAAGATTTATTATATTTTTATTTAGTGGAAATGTAAATACAATAGCTAGAATTGTCAAAACATGCTTATTGCGAACGCTGATTAGTATAATATTTTAATCTGCAATACAAATCATACTCAAGAAAGCAACACAATATAAAACATTTATAGAACACGGGTTTACTATTAACTGGAGCAACTTCTGAGTCATTGAAATGGAGAGTAGATTAAATGAGTAATATTTGCAACCAATGCCCAAGACAATGTGGTGTTAGCAGGAAAGAAGCTTTAGGCTTTTGTGGGGTACCAGAGCAACCAAAGGTAGCAAAGGCATTTCTACACATGTGGGAGGAACCTTGTATTAGTGGCACACTAGGCTCTGGAGCTGTGTTTTTTTCTGGCTGTAATCTCAAATGTATCTATTGCCAGAACTACGATATCAGTCAGAATAATGACGGAAAAGTTATATCCATTGAAAGGCTTCAAGAGATATTTACTGAATTAATAAATAAAGGTGCACATAACATTAATTTGGTGAATCCATCCCATTATACTAGCGCTATCAAACAGGCTCTAACCACAATGAAGCAGCAAGACATACTTATGGTACCAGTGGTTTACAACACAAATAGTTATGAAAAAATCGATGCTTTAAAATCAATGGAGGGGTTGGTGGATGTATATCTTCCAGATATCAAGTACTCCTCTGAGAAAACCTCGCTCAAGTATTCTAGTGCTCAGGATTATCCCGAAGTAAGTCAGAAGGCTGTAATTGAGATGTATAATCAAGTGGGAAACCCTGTATTAGATGCGACAGGACTTATTAAACGTGGCCTTATTATTAGACATCTAATTCTTCCTGGACATGTTAAGGAAAGTATAAATGTGCTAGATTGGATAAGTGAGAATTTTCCAAAGAGTGTGTACGTTTCTCTTATGAGTCAGTATACGCCGTACTATGATGCGCACAAATACCCTGAAATAAACAGACCCATAACAAGAAATGAATATGAAAGAGTTGTTAATCATTTATATAAACTTGGACTGGAAGAAGGCTATATACAGGAGCGACAGTCTGCAGATATACAGTATATCCCGAATTTTAATTTGGAGGGTGTTTAAGAACACACTTAAACTATAATTTTAAATATAGAAATTATTTATTTTAGGCAGCAACAGTCTCATAAAATTATTTTGGTAAGGAAATACTTGACAAGATGGTTTTATTAATAATTTTGAACTTAATAAAAAAACTCTTGCATTATGTATTGTTATGTATTATAATTTACATTACTAGAAAATATTTACAGACAGTTCTAGCATTTTTCTAATGAAAATTCTTTTTTACTCTCTTTTTTTAAAAGTATCACTTATAACCCCCCCTTTTAACTTTATTTCAATTTTCTATCCCAACGGCGCTACAAACATGTATAACGATTTTAATTAAAAATTTTTCTAATCTTTTCTTTTAATAGCTTTTAAATAGCTTTTAAATTTCTTTTAGCATTTCTTTTGCATTTCAATAATTATTTCTATCAACATTTCTGTTAAGACGCATGGAGGATACAGTCATGCAGGACAATTCTTTTTACTCAAAATACAAATACATAAGGTCACTGGGTCACGGCGGCTGTGGAGAGGTTTTCCTTGCGGAAAATATGACTTTGGGCAATTTGTGGGCCGTCAAGGAAATCGTGAAAGGTGAAAAAACATCTATCAGCGGATATATTGAGCCAGAGATTTTAAAGCGCTTAAATCATCCAGCTTTACCTAGAATATGTGATGTATATGAGGATGAAACTAAGATTTATATTGTAGAGGATTATTTAGACGGTACATGCCTAAAGCAGGAGCTTGAAATAAAGGAGAAATTTGATGAGCAAACTGTAATTGATTGGGCAATCCAGCTATGCAGTGTTTTGGAATATTTACATTGTCAAAAGCCAAACCCTATTATCTACGGGGATATGAAGCCACATAATATAATTTTAACAAAAGAAGGCTTTGTAAAACTCATTGATTTTGGTGTTTCTGTGCTAGCGACAGAAGCAAATAATGAGACTTCAAGTGATGAGTTAACAAGCAATCGAAAAATAAGCGATGAGGCAACAAGAACTGAGGCAACAAAAGCTGAGGCAGCAGGGGATAAGGCCACAATATTTGAATATACAAATTCTCCGTGTAAAGGTATTTCTGAAACAACCTTCATTGGAACTAAAGGCTACGCAGCACCAGAACAATTTATTGGGAATGGAATAAGTAGAGCTAGCGATATATATTCATTAGGTATAACCTTAATTCAACTGGTAACAGGAATAGATCCTCTAAAAGCGATAGACATGATTCAAAACGAAAAATACGCTGAATATCTATCATCGGGTCTATTTGATATACTTCGAAAGTGTGTTAATCCCAATGCAGCGCTGAGATACCAGACCGCTGGCATATTAATGAAGGAATTACGGCAATACAGTTTACGTAATGCTGTGGGTAACCCAAATAATATAAATAACCTTAGGAAATCACTAAATGTTACAAAGATTATAGCAATAACGGGAGCTAGAGGAACAGGAATTTCAACAATTGCAACTGCAATGGCGGAAGAAATGGCTAGGGGACCCACCTCGGTGTGTATAGTTGATCTCAGCCAATCAAGCAGACTTGAACAAATCACATCTAGCAGACTCGGAAAAAGTCTAACGGGTAGACTTGAAAAAAGTTCACCTGACAGGTTTGAAAAAAACCCTTCTATTGGGAAACATAATTTGGATTCCACCACATTAATAAAGATAAATCCTAATTTGTACTATATCAATCTTAATAATCAGACAGAAATAATACAGTCCGACCAACTACTACTGCATAAGCAACTTGGGATGCTGCAAGACAGCTTTTCGTACATATTTATTGATGTTGACATAATGTCAATAAAAGCTATCGAGCAATATTTAAATCATATTTTTATAGTTTCTGACATGAATGCCTTTAATGCAGCCGATATTGGGCAATTGCTGATAGCGCAAGGTATGTTAGCCCCATGTTTATCAAGGACATCTTTTATTATCAATAAATATTATAAAGGTGAGCTGAGCTCTCAAAATATCTTACAGAGCATGCTTTTGAATGGAGATACACCACTGCAGCTCCAAGAGTTAATTGTTTATTCTAAAGCTTTTGAGGTTCCATATGAGCAAAAGGTTTATTTTAAATGGATGTATAGTTTTTTTGGCGAACCGTTGAGATTTAGAAACCTCATTACTGACGGCTTTGGGAAAGCAATTACGAACATAATTTCAAAGACAATTTCGAAGACGATTTCAAAGACAACTTCACCAAAGAAAAGAAAATGCTCCCGTTTCTAGGAATAGATAAACAAAGGCTTTAAATTGAGTAGGAGTATTAGCGAAGGTTGTTATCTGATAAATAAAGCAGGAGGTAAAAGCCATTGGGCAAAAGACTAGTTATCAAAACAATACTCATTTGCTTTGGAATATTCTTGATACTTAATTCTATAGTAATTGCGTATGTGTTTAAACAGTATCCATTAGACGTTGAAAAACATGTTTTAGTTATCGTTGCTGCTGTGGATATTGATGAGGGAACTGTAATTGAAGAAAGACATATAAAGACAAAAGAAATACAGCAGTCTGCTTCAAATCTCTCATTAGCAACGGACAGAGGACAAGTAATAGGCAAAAAAGCAAGGGTAAAGATACTGAGAAATGATTATGTAAGGACTAATGTCTTAAATGCTAAGAAGGACTGGTTTCAAGATGATGAACGAATAATTATTTTGCCTATGAGCATCGAGGAGAGGCTGGCAAATTTAATTCAAAAAGGATCATATGTTGATATAAGGCTTAAAAAAGAGGCAATTGATGTCGTTGAGACAATTCTTTATAAGGTAAGAGTAGAGGACGTATTAGATGAAACAGGAACATCTTTAAACTCAAAATCAGGAATGAATTCCAGAACCACTTACATGAAGCTTATCCTAGATAAAGATGAGAGGCAAAAAATTTATACTGCAACAAAAACAGGCAAGTTAATTTATGAGCTCTACTGTGATGAAACGCAAAAACCAGTAAATTAACCTACTCAATTTGCCTCATCACATTTATAGGATAGAAATTTATTATACTTTATCGCCGTATTGCGGCTAGGAGGCTTGTATGGGGAAAATAGTAGCTGTATGGTCAGATGTAAAAAAATCCGGGAAATCAGTAGTGACATATATGTTGGCTAAACAGATGAGGGAAATGGCTAACAAAGATTTAAAAATATTAGTTTGTTGCTTGAACTTAAAGTACAGTGCACTCTATAAGCTGTTTGGGATAAATGTCTCTTCCACAGGTCTAGAGGATTTGGTTAATTATCAATTTTTTGAAACGAACAAGTCTGATGTAATAACGAGTATAGTTCCAAAGAGTGAAGGTCTGTACTTTCTTGGAAGCTATCGAACCACAAACTCTTATGTTCAAAAAAATATCGAAAAATACAGTAGATTATTGGAGGAGCTACAAAGAAACTTTGACCTCGTGATTTTTGACACTGTTTCAGGTAAAGAAAATATACTAACAAATGTGGTTTTGCAAAAGGCTGACGTCGTTTTAAAGCTTTTTGTCCAGGATAATGATTCCTTGAAGGAATTGAGTAGTGTGGAGGATGAGCAGATGCATGATGCTCAAGAGACACTCTATATGGTATCTAAATACATAAACATTTATCCTAGGCTTAGTGATATTAAACGCAGATATGGATTAAAGAGGGTGTTCATTATGGACTATTGCGAGACACTTCAGGAAATGAAAAATAGAGATAGCTTGCATCTGTATCTTCAACGTGAAACAAGCTGTAATAACTCTGTAGTAGTTGTTTCAAAACATATTCTTGAGACACTATGCTTAATGCCTCAAGATAGGTTTGCAAAAGAAAGACCAGGCCGTTACATGCGGAGTCTTATAGAGGCTCTTCAAAGAATTTAGTAAGCATGATGGAGGATTACTGTATGAAGACGATACAAAAGCTGTGTCTAAAAGAGCTAATGGATTACATTGAGGAAGAGCAAAGAATAAATGGGTTAAACGCAATAAAGGATATTCATGAAAACACGGCAAGCTATATTGAAGAGGCTAAACAGATTCAGAAAAGGTTAGCTATTGACGGAAGTGTACAGGCAAGAGAGTTCATGCAAAACAGTATTTATTTTCTTTTAATAGAAAAAACAGGAATCATTAATGTAGATAACATTGATGCGTTGCTAAAGGAATATCACATAGACTACTACGAAAACATATATACAGGTGGTGACAAAGAATGTGTTGTTAAGCCTATTGACAATGAAATAATGAAGCATTTAAGCAAATACTCTATTAGTTTGCAAGATGAGTACGATGTAAAACTCCAAAAACTGACACAAATAATATATCAAGAGGTCTATGGCTACGGAATACTGGATGAGCTAATATTTGATACCCGCTTAAATGAAGTAGCCTGTACGAGGAAGGATTATATATGGATTCAGTATAACGGGATAAAAAGGCATATACCAAATACTAAATTTATATTCAAAAATGAGGAAAGCTACAGAAAAACCATTGAGAATAGACTTACATCAACAGCTCGTGAGGAAATGAATGCAGGAGCACCGCTAATTAATGCTATTCTAAACAATGGGGCTAGAGTTACTGCACTAAGACCACCCTTGTCAAAATACTATGTTGTTAACATAAGACTATTTGCATCAAAAGCGCAACTGGTGAAGTATCGTAGCAGATTTGTTGAGGATAGGATATCTAGAATTATAGAGCTCCTTGCCAGTAAGGGGAGAAGAAATGTAGCCATAATAGGAGAACAAGGCTCGGGGAAAACTACAGCCGCCGACGAGCTTATTATTAAACAGCTTGACTCAGATATTAGTATAGGCTTAGCTGAAAACATCCACGAACTGAATGTTTCTTCAAATTATCCCCAAAAAAATATTGTCGAATTGCAATATACAAAAGAATTCAAACCGTCGGATATTACAGAAATATTTTTCAGATTGAACCGTGACATAGTAATTTATGGTGAGGTGCGGAACTCTTATGAAGCCTTCGAAATGATAAAGGCAATGCTAAGGCAGGCTAGGGGCAGTTTATTTACCTTTCACTCCTCCAGTACACGAAGAATGATACATGATTTAAGGCAGCTTTTAATGCAAACTGGCTACTACACTGACTTCAGGGAGGCACAGTTTGATGTCGCTGATGCGGTGGATCTAGTTGTACATATAAAGCTTGATAGGGAAACTGGTCAGAGATATGTATATAAGGTTTCAGAGGTTTTGGCTGAGGAAAGTAGTATGTCCTTTAAGATAAATGATCTTTTTGTTTTTGATAAAGAGAGCGGCAAATACCGGGTTAATGAAAATGAATTATCAAAGGAGCAGATAATGTCCTGCATGGAATATGAGATGACACATGCAGATGTAGAGGAGCTCCATAACCTATTTTCTTTAGGAGAAAAAATGCTATGTCAAGTATAACAAATGACATGACAAATGAATTAAAAAATGATATCGCAAATAGAATAACTACTGAAATACTACCCAATAATTTGCTTGCTAAGGTAGTATCAAATTTATATCAAATAGAAAATATTATCTCAAATAACAAGTTATATTTGGCTATGATTTTAACTGGAATATTGCTCATCTTAATCGGTATGTATATTTCGATATATAAAAAGGTCTTTTCAATAAATAGGAAAAAGCTAACGCTAATAAATAATTTTAAATATTTGAAATATTTAGAGTTTATAACAAATAGGTTTCCCTTTAAAATACTGTCTTGCAAGCTAAATAGTTCGATAGCTTATTTTATGGTGGAGGATATGGTTCAGCGAAGTTTGGTTGCAGTATTTACGATAATGCTGCCTACGGTAGGCTGCTTATTGTATTTTACAATAAATATAGGCCTGAATCTGTGGTACACAAGGATTATTATTCTTGTTTTATGCGTAATGTTGCCCTACTACATATTTACATTGGTTGTAGATTATATGAAGTACAGCTTACGATTAAAGATCCCTTTACTAATTGATAGTTTTCGGAGCTCATTTATGATGTATTACAGAATTAAGCCCGCATTACAAGAATGCTGTATAAATAATGATAAAGCATTAGGTCGAATTATGCTAAGAGTGTCTGATAGTAGTGATCTAAATGAAAGCCTTTGTACTATACGAGATAAAATTGATGATACCTGGTTCAATCTATTTGTCTTACTTCTTGTGAATTATCGAGAAAATGGAGGAGAACTTATTGCACAGCTTTACAAGTTGAATAGAAGTATTACTAGATATAATAATATCGAAAAAAAGAAGAATAAGAGGCTCATATGGTACGAGGTCTTCGTTATCTTTGCAAGTATTTTCAGCCTGCCTGCAATTCTGCTAATAAATAAAATGATATTGGGAATTAATGTTGGACTATATTACGATGCAACTGCAGCGTTTACAAAAGTAGTGATATATTCCTTGCTCGCTTTAGTAATTGTAAGAGTCTTGAGGAAAATGTAGAGATAGAACAAGGACTGGGATTCTTGGGAAGAATGCAGGGGAGAGTGATGTTACGAGGCTTTAGAAGAATGCAGCAGAAAGAAATGTTAGGAGGCTTTAGAAAAATGCAGCAGAGAGTAATGTTGGGAGTCTTTAGAAGAATGCAGGGGAGATCAAATGTTGAGAATTTTGATAATTTTGTTGATTACTATGGGGATATTCACACTTATGTGTGGATTGTGCTTTAAGCCGCTGAATATAAAAACAGGCTTTGGTAAGCGGAAACTAAAATATACAAAAACTCCATTAAGTTTACTGGAGAGTATCGCAGCTAAAAGAATAATTCAGAAACCATTAGAGTATCTGTCACAGGATAAAGAGCTTTGGACAAATAAGCTTGCTTCAAGATTATTAGAACTTAGTGAGGCTGGGATCAACTTAAATCAGCTGTATATCTTAAAGATAACATGTTTAATCCTCTGTATATTTTCGGTAATAATTATTAGCTATACTAATGTAGTTTATCAAGCCAAGGTGATTGTGGAATCTTCTGGGAAAGAAATATCTATTTTGTATAAAGACAATTCATATGAACAGTCAGGATATAAATTGTACAAACAAATCACAGCCGGAGTTGGCAAAGGCAAGCTTTCTAGTGCCAGTGACACAGAAAAATATTATTTAGTTGAAGAAGAAATAGCAAAATATCTAAATACATCAGATCAAAGTCAGCTTAAAGATAAAACAGAGTGGTTTATTAAAGTATGGGGCGAAGTCCAGAACTTGAGAGTATTTAAATATTATCATATCCTAATTGTACTTTTGGCACTGTTTTTACCAGAACTTTTGCTAACACTGCGGTGGCTACTTAGAGGATGTGTTTACAAAAAGGAAGTAATAAAGCTAGAGTACATTTTTGGACTATTAGCAAGAGTAGATGGCATAAAAACCTTGGACATTATTTATGAACTAGAGAAGTCCTCTAAGATATATTCCAAATATCTACATGAATTTGCGGTGATGTTTGAATACGACAAAAAAAGTGGTTTTGATTACCTAAAAAGTAGGAATATAAAAAGTTTAACAAAGATGGCTAATGTTATTGAAATATATAGCTTATCAGATAAGGAACTGGCGTTACAGGTTTTGGAGAGAGAGGTGATGGAAAGGGATGAATCAATAATTATTACAGCAGAGGAAAGTATTGATTTCATTGATTTAGTGGCATTTCTAAGTATAGTTCCGCTAGTATACGAATTAGCTAGGCTAATGCTAAATCCTATGCTTGATGTTGTATACAAGGCATTCGAATTTATTTGATGTAGATTTGGGGACGGAGTGAAAAAAAGTATGAAGCAAGTATTAATTACTATTACAATGCTAGCCATTGCTCTAGCTCTTGTAATTGGAGTAATTGTTCCAATATTTAAGCATAGTGCAGAAACTGGTAATGCTACTGTTCTAAAAGGTGAGGCTACACTGACACGGATAGCGCAGGTGCTTAAGTAGTGGAAATCTTAGCAATATGGTGGGGCGATGTCTTAAGTGCTTCTTGTTAGGGGATTTAATTCAACGAAGAAACAAATTATTTTAGAGAGGAGAACAACAAAAATGAAAAAAATTATTTTATCAATAGCTATGTTTGCTATAGCAATGGCGTTACTTATTGCAGTAATAATACCACTTGCAGATCATGGAAGAGAAAATGGAACTAAGGCAGAAACACAAATTGACTCTGTAGACACAAACATTGCCGCGTTAAGCAGTGTAGTTAGATAGGTTCACTTGAATTAATGGCTTCAGGAAGGAGAGTATGATGTACGTTTTTGAGCATGGCTATATCATACAAGGAGAAGATGAAGAGTATAATTATTGCTATTATTATGTTTGCACTGTGCGTAGCTTTGGTAATTGGTACAGTACTGCCAGTATCAGAACTAATATCTGATACTGGAGGAGAGGTATATCAGACAGTCAAACAACTCAATGACAATATCACAGTTAATTAAACCCGAAGCATAACCCAAAGAACTCCAGCTGAATCCAAGAATTTTACACGATCATATATGTTATTGTATAGACAAAAGGGCAACAAGTATCTAGAAGGGGGGCTACATCAGTATGAACAAAATATACGCTTTCATCATAATTATTCCACTCCTTGCAATTCTGTTTTTAAAAACAATGTCCTTTTATGAGTTCGACACCAAGCAGAGATATATCAAAAATACAGTAGATAGTGTTGCACATAAGGTAATGATAACAGGTGTAATGACAAATAACGATAAGGATGAATTAATAGACAAGCTAGAGAAACTTAGCGATTTTAAAAGTGAAGATGTTATATTGAAATGTGGCTATATGCAGGAGGATGGTAGCATGTCAGGCCTCTACTCATATGTCCCGGGGAATGTACTAGAGAGAGGTGAAATATTTAGCATATATGTCCAATCAACGGGTGAAAGTGCTCTCTCTAGAATGGAGGGTGAGTCAATCGGTGAAAACAAGAAGCTTTTTTACAAGGCTAAAGCGCTCTGTAGAGTTGAAAAAAAGCAGCAAGAATATTGATGATAAAACAAGAAATATCATCTGCTGTTTTAGACAGAAGTATATCCCCCAGAATGTAATTAGTACTTTTCAAAATGAACGTGGAGGAGGTCTTGGCACGGTGTTTATAGGATTGTCTGTAATACTTCTAGCTTTTGTAATTTTTATAAACATAGCTGATTACTCTCTTTTCACTTACAAGCGAAACGCTATCTCAAAGGCAATTGATTATGCTGTAACTTCAGCTGTGCAGCAAATAAATAAAAATGAAAGTTTAATCGGAGTAGCAAATGGATTTATAGAAGAAACAGGAGAAAGGAAACTAGAGGGCGTTGAGATAGATATAGATATGGCCACTAGAACCTTTCTTACTGTATTTTATGAAAACTATAAAATAGGCAATCTTAGCATTGATAATAGTTTATTGATATGTGCTACTTCTACACAGAATGAGAAGTTAAGGTACACCATCAAAGCTGATTCCCAGCTTATATTTGAGGGGGAGCTAGAAAATTCGGTATTACTTGAGGAGAAGATCAATCAGGCTATAACCCAATATTGGTGTAGCGCAAAAGATAACAGTCAAGTGTATCTAAATGGAAATCCGAAAACAAATATGCTTGAAAATGGATCCTACTTATTAGCATTTATAAAAGACATTAAAATTAAGGGGCTTTACTCACAAAGAAATGTAAACCTCTCAAGTTTTGCTGGTGCAAAACTTGAAAGACAGTAAAAAAGTGAAGATTTGCTAAGAAATAGAGGTATGTATTTATATATTTCATATGATATAATGTTTAGATAGCTAAATAACATATAACAATAAGAATGGGGCAAAGTTGAAAAAACTTGCCCTTTATTTTTTGAATACTACATAGCATATTCATTTTAGTGTAAAATAGCATTAACACCCAAACAGGAGCTATTAATGAAAAAATATAAAAAGATTTTTATTGAGATAACAAATATTTGCAATCTAAAATGTGATTTTTGTCCCGAAACAAAAAGACAGTTAAAATACATGAGCAAAGAGGACTTTGCACACGTTATTGAAGAAGTGAAGCCTTTCGCAAATCACATATTCTTTCACTTGATGGGAGAGCCGCTGTTAAACCCTGAAATAGGTAGCTTTTTAGAAATATGTTCTAAAAATGAGCTTAAGGTCACTATAACTACAAATGGTACATTATTAAACAGGGTAAAAGATGTATTCCTAAATGCACCTGCACTTAGGAAGGTGAGTATATCACTTCATAGCTTTGAGGCAAATGAGGGAACAGTGACGTTAGAAGAATATATAGCTGCTACCATGGGATTTGTAATAGAGGCTATAGGTAGAGGCATAGTTTGCGAGTTAAGGCTGTGGAATAAAGATAGCGAAGGGATACAAGCTAGCAATAAACTCAATTTGGATATAATTAATATGCTCGAGCAGCTGCTGCATTTAGATTATAGTCTTAAAACAGAACTGGAGTTGCGTAACAATATAAAGCTGCAAGACTATTTATTTATACAATCGGCAGATAAGTTTGAGTGGCCTAATATAGAAAGGGATATCGTTGATCAAGAAGTATTTTGCTATGGACTGAGAGATCAGTTTGGAGTTTTGGTTGACGGAACGGTAGTACCCTGCTGCTTGGACAGTGAAGGTAACATAGCGCTAGGCAACATATTTGAACAGCCAATATATGAGATACTAAATTCTGATAGGGCTCGCAAATTATATGATGGCTTTACGGGTAGGGCAGCAGTAGAAGAGTTGTGTAAGAAATGTGGCTTTGCCAAACGGAAGAATCGAGTTGTTGGATGTGTAATACCCTCTGAAACTTAGAAATCGTTATACAGGTTCATAGTGTCACTTATTTTCTAATAATTGGCGCCACTGATATCACACATATATAAGTGGAAGTTACTGTCGCAATTTTAAAGCTTTTATCCAACTTAGATGGTATAATATATGATATTAATAGAGTTTTTTAATCATTTGGAGTTTTATTTTATTTGAATATAAGACATCGTATAAATGTATGAAGGAGTAATTGTATTTGAACATTTTATCTGCTGAAGAGATTTCAAAAAGTTATAGTGAAAAGATATTATTTAATGATATATCGCTTGGAATAGGTGATGGAGACAAAATAGGTCTCATTGGAATAAATGGAACAGGGAAAAGTACGCTTTTAAAAGTAATTGCAGGCCTAGAAACTACAGATACAGGCAGAGTTATAAAGGGAAATGGAGTTAGAGTAGGGTATCTGGAGCAGAGTCCTGTATTTGAGGCGGGAACAACGGTACTGGAGCAGGTGTTTGAAGGACCTACTCCTATTATGGAGTTACTGCGTGAGTACGAGCGAGTGCTAAAAGAAAGTGGACAAAATGCAGAGGATAAACACCTGCAAAAGAGAATACTTGAATTAATGCATAAAATGGACAGTATGAATGCATGGGCAATAGAAAGTGAAGCTAAGACCATACTGACAAAACTAGGAATTGAAAATTTTGATGCTGATGTGGCGACACTCTCTGGAGGTCAAAGAAAACGTATTGCTATGGCAGGAGCACTTATAAATCCTACTGAGTTATTAATACTAGATGAGCCTACCAACCACATAGATAATGATTCTGTTGATTGGCTCGAAAAATATCTGCATACTCGAAAGGGTGCGCTACTCATGGTTACGCATGATAGATATTTCCTTGAGAGGATTGCCAATAGAATTATTGAACTAGATAATGGGAAGCTTTATAGCTATCAAGCAAATTACAGCAAGTTTTTAGAGATGAAGGCTGAACGTGAGGAACTAGAACAAGCTTCGGACAGAAAACGTCAAGGCTTACTTCGGACTGAGTTAGAATGGATTAGAAAAGGAGCTCAGGCACGGTCTACAAAGCAAAAGGCTAGAATAGATAGGTTTGAAAAGCTACAGGATATTAAATCGGCAAGTCATGATGATAATATAGAGATTCAAGTTGGTGCCTCCAGATTAGGAAGAAAAATTATTGAAATTGAAAACATACAGAAGTCATACGGCGATAATGTTTTTATAAAGGATTTTAACTATATTTTGCTAAGGGATGACAGAATAGGTATTATTGGCCCAAATGGTATAGGAAAGTCTACACTTCTTAGAATAATTACGGGTGAGATTAAGCCTGATTTAGGCAAAGTTAATATTGGTGAGACTGTAAAGATAGGTTTTTTTACTCAGGAAAATGTGGACATGGATCAAAGCCTCCGTGTCATTGAGTACATTAGGTTAGTGGCAGAGATTATCGAAACCAAGAATGGAAGCATAACCGCTTCTCAAATGCTTGAAAGATTTTTGTTCCCACCAAGTGTACAGTGGACACCTGTTTCCAAACTTTCCGGAGGCGAGAGAAGGAGATTGTACCTACTCAGCATACTTATGGGAACGCCCAATATACTTTTACTCGATGAGCCTACAAATGATTTGGATATTCAAACGCTAACGATACTGGAAAGTTATCTTGATGAGTTTCCAGGTGCAGTTATAACTGTATCCCATGATAGATATTTTTTGGATAGAATTGCAACAAAGATATTTTCATTTGAAGGTGAAGGGCATATAAATAAATATGCTGGAAATTATTCTGACTATAGAGAGTATGCTTTAAGACAGGCTGCTTCAGAGGATGCTAATAAAAAGCATTCTGAGGATAAAAAAGACATTAATTCACAAAATAAAGAAGATAGACAAACGCAAAAAGAGAGACCAATCAAATTCACTTTTAAGGAGCAAAAGGAATTTGAAGAGATAGATGACCTAATATCAAAACAAGAAAGCAATATTGAGGAGCTCAAAACAGAAATTGACAATACCTCAAGCGATTTTGAGCTTTTGCAGGAGTTGTTGGCAAAGCAGCAAAAGTTGGAGGAACAGCTGGAATATATGGTGGAGCGGTGGACTTATTTATATGAATTAGCTGACAAAATAGAAAAAAACAAAAATGGCAACGTGTAGTTACTGAAACAGTAAATTTACATTGGCAATTATAAGGAGAACAAACGAATGCAAGAATTATTTGAAGATATGGAACTAAATAAGTCACTTGTTGAGGCACTAAAAACGGTTAATATCACAGTGCCAACTGATATTCAGAGTAAGGTTATACCTGAGGCACAAAAAAACAAGGATTTGATAATCCAGTCGGAGACAGGAACTGGTAAAACGCTAGCATATCTGCTTCCACTTTTTGAGAAGCTAGACCTAGACAAGAAAGAAATGCAGGCAATAATACTTGTGCCAACGCATGAATTAGCAATACAGGTGGAGAGGCAAATAGGAATGTTGTCTCAGAATTCTGATATAAAAGCAACTTCTACACCAATTATAGGTGATGTAAACATATTGAGGCAGCTAGAAAAACTCAAACTAAAGCCCAATATAATTGTGGGTACTGCTGGTAGAATACTTGAATTAATACAGAAGAAGAAAATCGCAGCACATACTATCAAAACCATTATTTTAGATGAAGCAGATAGATTGCTAGATGATAGCTATATTGAGAGCACCAAAGCCGTTATCAAGACAACACTTAAGGAGAGGCAGCTCATTATGTGCTCTGCAAGCATATCTACCCGTACAATTGAGCGCGCAAAGCTGCTGATGAAGGAACCACTGATAATAAAGAGTTCGCCAAAGATGCAGGTTCCAGAGACAATTGAGCACATATATTTTGTTACAGAGCAACGCGATAAGATAGAAGTTCTGAGGAAGCTTGTAAGAATGATAAATCCTACTAGAGCCATCGCATTCTGCGGTAGCAGCAGTGATATTACTGAAGCCACCGAGAAGCTGAAATATCATAAGATAAACGCAGAGAGCCTGCACGGATCAAATGTAAAGATGGATAGAAAAAAGACAATGGAAGATTTCAAGGCTGGGAGACTACAGATACTGGTAGCTTCTGACCTTGCGGCTAGAGGTCTTGATATAGATGGTATAACTCATATAATTAATGTAGATATTCCAGAGAGATCAATGGAATACCTTCATAGAGCGGGTAGAACAGGTAGAAATGGCAAAAGCGGAATGACGATATCAATAGTGACAGAACATGAAATTGAGTTCATTAAACAGTATGAGAAGGAACTAAAGATAAAGATAACTCCGAAGTCAATGTCAAACGGTGTTATGGTGGCTTATAAAAGAGAAGCTAAAAAGAAAAGTATTCCGCAAAGTTCAGGAGCATCTGATCACAAGCCTCACGGCCAATCAGACACCAGGCACAAACCAGACGGGAAATCAGCACCTAGAAGCTATAATAATAACAAACCAACAGTTGGTTTTAAGCAAGATAGCAAACCAACAACAAATAGCAGTTCAAATATCAAACCATCAACAAACAGTAGTCCAAGTAGCAGACCATCAACAAGCGACAGTCCAAAAAGAAAACCAATGGTATTTCGTAGGCCAAAATAAGGAATAAAAAGTTATACTAAAGGTGATTGAATAAACGATCCAAGTGATAAAGGGGGCTAAGTCATATGGAAACAACAACCATTCCAAAGGCATGGGAAGGTGTACTGGGTTCTGCAAGCTTCATACCGGTAACTAGTGTAAAATCCATTGAGCGTTATCACGATGCTCAGTGGTCAAAGGGACTTAGCATCCATGAAACCTTTGAGATGGTTTATATTAAATCAGGTGAAGGTATATTCGAAATTGGTGGGCAAAATGTTGACGTCGGCCCAAATGATATTGTTATAATTAAGCCCCATCAACATCACAAGATGAACGTGACATCAAACGGTGGTTGTGATTTCATTGTTCTGTATTTCAAGTTTATGAATCAAGCCCATCATGCACTGTCTGAGACATCGCTAGAGGATTTTATAAACTTTGTGAGTGGAAAAGAATCGGGTGCTTTCATAAAACTAAAGGTAACTCAAAAAAATGATATTATAGTACTTTTAAATAGAATACTAAAGGAAAAAAGCAGTGATCAGCTGGGTAGTGACCTACTTAATTATTTAATGCTGATGGAGTTATTTGTGCTGATATCCAGAGCATTAAAAGCTGAATGGGAAAATAGCATAAAGAATAAGAGTCCAAAAATCAAAGAGCTCATGCAGTCGGCCATTCGGTTTGTTCTCAACAATTTTGAGAGAGAAATTTCGATAACTGATATTGCAAAATATGTTTTTCTCAGCCCGAGCTATTTTACAAGGGCATTTAAAGAAGATACTGGCTTTAGCCCAATGCAATATCTACTTAACATCAGAATTACACGCGCATGTGAGTTGCTCAAAGAGACAGATATGAAGGCAGGAGAGATAGCACACAGTGTGGGCTTTTCAAATCAGCAAAGATTTAATGACATGTTCAAGAAACAAATCAAAATGACTCCTATGCAGTATAAGAATTCGTCAAAAAACATTCAAAATTAATAAAAATAACGATAAATAACAGGAAGAACACTTTCTAAGCTTATTATATAATTATTTCATAATAAGAATAGAAAGTGTTTTTTTAATAAATCAACTTTCCCAGAGTGGTTATACTTAACTACTTATTTGGTTTTATATTAACTTGTATAAGTCATATAGAAAATAAGATAGGTAGAAAATAAGACAGATAGAAAACAAGACAGATAGAAAATAAGACAGATAGAACTATTTGATATATAAAAAATAAGAGGAGGCGTTATATATGGGAATGACAATGACACAAAAGATTCTTGCAGCTCATGCGGGGCTGGATTCGGTAAAACCAGGACAACTTATCAAGGCAAGGCTTGATTTGGTTTTAGGAAATGATATAACTACGCCTGTGGCTATTAAGGAATTTGATAAAATTGGACTAGACAGTGTATTTGATATAAATAAAATAGCAATAGTTCCTGACCACTTTACTCCAAACAAGGACATAAAATCAGCAGAGCAAGTTAAGGTTTGTAGAGAGTTTTCGAAGAAAATGGGAATTGTGAACTTCTTTGAAGTAGGCCAAATGGGAGTTGAGCATGCTTTGCTTCCAGAAAGAGGTCTTGTAGTACCTGGAGATGTAGTTATTGGGGCTGACTCACATACCTGCACCTATGGAGCGCTGGGTGCATTTTCAACAGGAATTGGAAGTACTGATATGGCGGCTGGAATGGCAACGGGAGAAGCTTGGTTCAAGGTGCCAGAGGCAATGAAATTCGTACTCAAGGGCAAGCCTCGTAAATGGGTTGGTGGTAAGGATGTAATTCTTCATATTATCGGTATGATAGGTGTGGATGGAGCATTATACAAATCAATGGAATTCACTGGAGACGGTGCACACGCACTCTCTATGGATGAAAGATTTACAATGGCAAACATGGCTATTGAGGCAGGAGCAAAGAATGGAATATTTGAGGTTGATGAAAAGACAGAGGAGTATGTCAAAGAGCACTCTTTAAGGTCTTATAAAACATATGAAGCGGATAAGGATGCAGAGTACTCAGAAACATATGAGATTGATTTAGCTACTATCAAGTCAACCGTTGCATTTCCGCATCTTCCTGAAAATGCTCGTACAATAGACAATGTAGGTGATATCAAAATAGATCAGGTAGTGATTGGTTCATGTACAAATGGACGAATTGAGGATATGCGAATTGCAGCTGAGGTATTGAAGGGTAAAAAGGTTCATGCTGATGTACGTTGTATTATCATACCGGCAACTCAAAAGATATGGAAACAAGCAATGAATGAAGGCCTGTTTGATATATTTATAGATGCAGGGGCTGCTGTTAGTACACCTACCTGTGGACCATGCCTTGGAGGTCATATGGGTATCTTGGCAAAAGGCGAAAGAGCAGTTTCTACTACAAATAGAAACTTTGTAGGGCGTATGGGACACCCTGAAAGCGAAGTTTACCTAGCAAGTCCAGCTGTTGCAGCAGCATCTGCAGTTCTAGGTAAAATTGCCGGACCGGAGCAGCTGGGTTAAGCATTCTCAGGGGATACATCTACCCGCTGTGACAGATAAATGATTTAATTGGGAAAGTATTACTGAAATACAAGGAGGCCAATATATGAATGCAAAAGGCAAAGTTATAAAATATGGAAATAACGTTGATACTGACGTAATAATACCTGCAAGATATTTGACTACAACAGATCCTGCTGAGCTAGCCAGCCACTGTATGGAGGATTTGGATGATAAGTTTATTTCAAGGGTTCAAAAGGGTGATGTAATGGTGGCTGGCAAGAATTTTGGCTGCGGTTCATCAAGAGAACATGCTCCAATTGCAATAAAGGCATCAGGGATATCCTGTGTTATTGCAGAAACCTTTGCGAGAATTTTTTATAGAAATTCTATCAATATAGGACTTCCTATTATAGAATGCCCTGAAGCGGCATTGGATATAAAGGATGAAGATGAGGTTGAAGTAGATTTTGATAAAGGTAGCATTAAGAATCTAACAACAGGCAAAATCTATAAAGGTCAGCCGTTTCCAGAGTTTATGCAGGAGATAATTTCAGCTGATGGATTAATTAAATACATCAGGAACAATTAACTACTAATTTTGTTCCTTTAAAATTGTGTTTTATTATTTAGTTGTTCTTAAGAATCACGTTATATATAAATAATTATTTACGAATTTAAAACGGATATATTTCTGTTAAATTCGGTTTACTAAAAATAAATATTGTGGTATTAAATGAATTTTATCTTTTTTTAAAGTGAGATGCTTACTTTATTCACCGTTAGAAATGGAGATGGAAAAATGAATTACAAAATAACAGTACTTCGTGGAGATGGAATCGGTCCAGATATAGTTAGTGAAGCTTTAGAGGTATTAAAAGTAATTGGACAAAAATATGGACACAGCTTCGACCTAACAGAAGCTGATCTTGGTGGAATAGCAATAGATAAGCATGGAATACCACTTCCGCAGGCTACAATAGATGCATGTAAAAGTAGCGATGCTGTTTTGTTGGGTGCGGTTGGTGGACCCAAATGGGATACAGTGCCTGGAAATTTGAGGCCTGAAGCCGGACTTCTTGGTATCAGAGCTGCATTAGGTTTATACGCGAACCTTAGGCCAGCAATTATATATGGCGCTCTAAAAGATGCATCACCACTAAAATCAGAGATTATAAACAATGGAATTGACATAATGGTTATTCGGGAACTCACAGGCGGAATATATTTTGGCAAAAGAGGTAGGCTTGAAACAGAAGGTGGAGAAGCGGCTTTTGATACTGAAATGTATAGCAAAGCAGAAATTGAACGAATAGCGCGAGTGGGCTTTGAGACTGCTATGAAGCGTGGCAAAAAACTCATGTCTGTAGATAAAGCAAATGTATTGGAGAGCTCAAGACTTTGGAGACAAGTAGTTGAACAGATTGCGAAGGAATATCCAGAGGTAAGCCTAAACCACATGTATGTGGATAATGCAGCAATGCAGCTTGTGAGAAATCCAGCACAGTTTGATGTTATTCTGACAAGCAACCTATTTGGAGACATATTGTCTGATGAGGCATCAATGATAACAGGCTCAATTGGTATGCTGCCATCTGCAAGCCTTGGAGCTACAAAGCTTGGACTCTACGAGCCAATACACGGCTCAGCGCCCGATATAGCAAATCAAGATAAAGCAAACCCAATAGCGACAATACTTTCAGTAGCTATGCTACTCAGACATTCTCTGGATTTACCTGAAGAAGCAGCTGCTATAGAAAAAGCAGTGGTAACCGTGTTAGACAAAGGCTACAGAACAGGTGATATAGCTTCAGTTGGAACAACTATTATAGGCACTAAAGAAATGGGCAGAATTATAAGGGAAGAGATTTAAATAATTGTTGGGCCGTTGCAAAATGCAGCGGCCTCTTATTTATTTGTTGAATACTAACAAGTTCTTGAGATAGTTCGAATAACTTAAACAAATTTATATGTAAAGCCAGGTTTGTCACTTATGATATATTGAAAGATCATTTTATTTGAGAGCTCTGATTTCTGATCTATATTCATTAATTTCTTTGGAATATTTAGAGAGCATTGCCAGTTTGTCAACTCGACATCACCAAAAACCTGAATATTAGTAAATAAACACAATTCTCTATATTCTGAGTCTATATCAGTAGGTAATTCCACATAGGCTTCTGGGAATGAGTATGAAGCTATGCCTTCGACTATTTCACTGGGGTTCTGCGTTGGTGTGGTTTTATTCAACTCAAAGATTGTTTTAATATGGTGATAATACTTCTGTTCGAGCCAATCAGGATTAGTCATTCTTTCATTATTCTTTTTTGGACTCATAAGTACAACATCGATTTTAATATTTTGAGGAATTAAAATTCCTTCTGGTAACATTTGGGGGAAAAGGTTCATCGTTATTGAAACCTGAGGTTCTTTTTGAAGGGCATTTTGCATGGTTTCAGTTAAAACAATATGGATTGGTTTGCTTTTATCAGCATTAAATACGGTTGCATCACACTGTATGATTTCGTTTACATAGTTTTCTGCATTGAAGGCTCTAAGGGTATTTTTAAGTAAATGAATACTATTGGGGTTTATTTCAAGAAAGGTAAAATTGATTTCCTGACTTGTAAAAACTGTGGTCATAGGAATTGCGAGAGTTGCAAAAGGTCCAGTACCTGCATACAAAATATGAATGGATGTATTCGGAAATTTCTCTTGTGCAGCTTTTATTCCAAAATATAGTCCTCTTAAAAACTTTTTGGTTCGTATTAGTTCTTTCACACACATGGCTGCCCAGGTAGAGCCTATTGCCTTTCCCTTTGGAAGGTGCATATCTAGGCGGCTTTGGTCATCATCTGCTTTTAATTGGGAAGCACTTGAAAATATAAAGTACAAATCATTTATTGCTTGTGTCAATTCAACATAATCATCTTCTGGCTTTAATAGTATTTCAGTTATTCCCCTCAATTTCTCGATATAATTTTGCATAGTATCTACTCTTTCATTAATTATTTATTCATTTAATATACATTTTATCAGATGTTGTTGAATAATATAACATAATATTATATTATTTCCATATCCATAGCAATTGGCTTACATATTATGCTAATTTGTGATAGAATTTAAGTGGAAATTAATTACAACTATATGTTAAATACACTTGGATAAGGAATTTATAACTATGAAACATAAAGAAAACACAAAACCCTACAGCGTTAAAAAGATATTTGCAAAAATGTTTTCGTACATAAAAGTGCACAGATTGCTAGTCATATTATACTTAGTCATATCGATAATCCTAACCTTAATTAATCTAATTTTTGCAAATTTGATAGATAATTCTATCCAATCAGCTGTAAACTTTAGTCAAAATAATCTCTTTAAATATGTTTTACAAGCAGTTATTGCAGCTATGATTGGTATGGTTATGACCTACATTTCTGTATATGTTTTTGGAATATTAAAGGCAAGAATAATGCTAGACATTCGAAACAATGCTATAAATCACCTTCAGAAGCTTCAGCTTTCATTTATTGAAAATAACCATACTGGAGATATTATTTCCAGATTTACAAGAGACATGAACTCTGTTCAAAATTTTATAGGGGAGGACCTATTCCAGATAGTAATTCAACTTGTTTCTATTATAATTACATCGGTTTATTTAATTAATATTAGTTTTAAGCTCTATATTGCTTCAGTTATTCTGATGCCACCTGCTCTTTTTATTATCGCTAAGATAATAAAACCGATGGGTAGTTTTTTTAAAGAAGCTTCAGCAAATCTTGCAAAAGCTAATGCGGTTGCGCAGGATTCGTATGGTGGTATATTTATTATTAAAGCATTTAATCTTCAAGAACATTTTGAAGGCAGATTTTCAGCCTTTGTAAAAAATAGCCTGCAATACAGCATCAAAGGTGTTCACAGGTTGAAATGGCTTTCTCCGTTCAATATAATTTTATCGAACTCACCGTTCACTATATGCTTGATTGTTGGTGCATACCTGTCAATCAATAAGGATATATCCCTGGGACAACTGCCTGCGTTTGTATACTTGTTAAACAGTATTGTCTGGCCCCTTGCGGCGCTGCCTCGTACTTTCAGCAACATCCAGTATTCGATGGGAAAAGCCCAGCGCTTTTTTGAAATCCTTGATAAACCAATAGAAAGAGAAGGTGGGATGGATTTTGACTTTTCGGAATCGGAAACTTGTATAAAAATTAAAAACCTAACGTTCTCGTATGATAATAATATTAACTCTCAAAGAGAAGGAGAGTGCAGCCAGAAGACTATTTTAGAGAATTTGAACTTTGAAGTGAAAAAGGGTAGTAAGCTAGCGATTGTTGGCAAGAGTGGATGCGGAAAAAGCACTATATTAAAGCTTATTTTAGGCTTCTATGATTATCAAGAAGGAAGTATAGACTTCTTCGGTTATGACATGTATGAGTGGAGCATACAAGCCATCCGCTCAAAAATATCGTTTGTATCCCAGGACACTTATCTATTTCCATCATCAGTCTTTGATAATATTCTTTATGGTAAAACTGGAGCTGTAGAGGAGGATGTTGTCAGTGCTGCAAGAGCTGCAGGGGCTCACGAATTTATAATGGCACTCCCAGATGGATACGATACGATGGTAGGAGAAAGGGGTATCAAGCTGTCAGGAGGTCAAAGACAGCGAATATCTCTTGCACGAGCATTTTTGAAGAATGCACCTGTTATTTTGCTTGATGAACCTACCTCAGCTCTTGATAACATATCAGAAGCAAGTGTGCTCGAAGCAATGGAGGTTGCAATGCAAAATAAAACAGCAATAATTGTAACTCACAAGCTTTCTGCAATTAAAAATGTCGATGAAATTCTTGTTATAGACAATGGGCGAATTGTTGAGAGAGGAACCCATGAGTTGCTTTTGTCAAAAGACAGTAATTATTCTAGGCTCTATAACAGACAGTTTGACAAAGAAAAATGAAAACATACAATTTAAATATATATTATTTCATAAAGAAAAGGTGGATATTAATCTTATGAAAAGTTTAAATATCAAAAAATTTCTGCGTATTTTTAAACACGTTAAACCAAATAAATTCTCGTATTTTTTTATACTAGCATGTGACTGCCTAACTGACATAAGTTTTTATCTTCTGACTCCTATTGTAATGAAGCTAATGATTGATGCAACAATAAAATCTGACATGGAAATGCTTAAGTATGGCTTATTCTTGACATTAGCCGTAACCTTATCAGCAATGGTTTTATTCGTCATAGTAGAGTTCTTTATGTTCAGTTCTTTTGATATTACTACAGCAAATATCAGGAATAAATTGTTCAAGGTCATATTGAAACTTCCTGTGTCCTACATCGAACAAACTCATAGCGGGGACACTATTTCTAGGCTCACAAACGACATTGAAGCAATGAAAAATGCATATAGTTCGCCGTTCAGGGCGATTCTAGTATCATTGGTAGGTGGACTGGGTTCAGCGATTTTAATGTTTTTATTGGATTGGAAGGTAAGTATTTTATTGATCTCCATAGGGCTCCTCTCTTTATTGTTGAGTTTAAAGCCAGCAAAAATTGTAAAAGGAATAAATGATGATATTCAAAAAAATATGGGAAAATATACTGAAAACCTTTCAAATATCATAAGTGGTTTTATGACCATCAAAAGCATTGGACTTGAAAAATTAATGTTGGTCAATGCACAAAAAATTAATAATGATATATCTCAAAACAATATAATAATTTCTAAAAAGAGTGCATTCATGGAAAGCAGAAACTTTTTGTTTGCATCTATTAATTTCCTTGGCATAGTTATTCTTGCGGCTTACCTTTCTTTGAAGGGGATAAGCAGCTTAGGTTCTGTGGTATCTATGATCTTGCTTCTGCAACATATAAATAGGATGTTTGGTCAAATAAATGGTATGCTTGTTAGGCTACAGGGATATGTTGCAGGCTCTGACAGAGTTATGGAACTCATGGAAATGCAAGTCGAGGCTAATAAAATAAATGTAGAAACTGTTATTGGAAGTGATGCTGCTATTGATTTTAAAGATATTGTTTTTTCATATGACGGCATAAATAATACTTTGGAGGGAGTTAGTCTAACAGTAAGAAAAGGGCATATAGCAGCATTGGTAGGTCCTAGTGGTGGAGGGAAAAGTACAATAATTAAGCTGATAATGGGATTTTATACCCCTTCATCAGGGCAAATGACTGTTGGTGGGAAACCACTTAAAGATGTAACAATGGCTGAATTGAGGTCTATGATTGCATATGTTCCGCAGGATGCGTATATTTTTGATGGTACAGTTGAAGAAAATATTAGATATGGAAGGCTCGATGCGTCAAAACAGGATATAATTGCTGCTGCAAAAGCTGCATATGCAGATGAATTTATTCAGGAAATGGGGGATGGATATGAAACTCGTGTTGGTGAACGTGGTATAAAGCTTTCTGGTGGTGAGAGGCAGAGAATTGCTGTCGCACGTGCTTTTCTAAAGAATGCTCCTATATTGTTGTTGGATGAGGCTACTTCCTCTTTGGATTCCCAAAGCGAACAGCATGTGCAGGAGGCTCTTAACACCTTGATGAAAAATCGAACAACGTTAATTATAGCGCATAGATTATCAACAATTGAAAACGCTGATGTAATTTACATAGTAGATAATGGTAGAATTATTGAACAGGGTAACCATAACGAACTTGTTTTAAATGGGAACTTATACTCTAAGTTGCACTTGCTTCAGTTTGAATAATTTAGCGCAAGTTATTTATAGTATATACTTCTATTAATTCTAAAATGCTTTTGGGGTTCAACATTATGGACTAGGGTAAAGTAACCTCAGTCCTTTTTTAAGGTTAATAGCATTATTCCATTTGTTACAGTTTCAATTTCGACTTGTGATACCATTGTCATAAAATTCTTCTAGGCATAGATTTTTAGCTGGTTTGCTCCTTGCTTCTCACAAAGAACAAACTAAGCATGATTAAGAGCATTCCTCCGATTTGAAGGAAAGAAATTTTCTCGTCAAGTACAAGTACTCCACCAATAATCGAAACAATGGGAATGAGATTTAGAAACATAGATGAAATAGTGGCGCCAAGGCTCTTTACTGCAAGATTATATAAATAATAAGCAAGTGCTGAACAGAAGATCGCTAGATACAGTAAATTAAGCAACGAATAGGTTGAAATACTATGCCACTGATTAATCTCGGGGATAATAAACGGTAGGAAGAGGATAGAGCCTGCTATCATTTGGTAGGTAGTGATTACTATCCCATTATATTTATCAGCAAGACTTTTACAAATAATAGTATATATAACCCAGGAAATCATTGCTCCTATCATTAATAAGTTTCCCTTTGTTGATCCAGAAGAAAAATCTAAAGAACCCTGCTCAAAAATCACCACAAATACTCCGATAATGGATACTATAACACAACTAACGACTCTCTTAGTCACTTTAAACTTATAGAATAATGATTCAGTAACAAGTGTAAAAATTGGTACAGCAGCGACAATAATAGATGCATTTGAAGCTGTTGTATATTTTAAACCTATATTTTCAAATAAAAAATAAAAAACTATACCAAACAGAGATGAAGCAGACAAAAGCAGAACATCCTTAATTGACATTTTTATAAAGAGTTTCTTTACACAAAGAAATATAACGAGAACAACAGATGCAATAACTTGACGGAAAAAAGCTATTGTGATTGGAGGAAGCTCCTGAAGTATTATTTTGGTACTGACAAAGGAGTACCCCCAGAATACAACTGAGAGTAGTATGGCAACAATTGCTAATAGCTTAGATTTTTTTATAGACATTATTATGTATTCCTCCAAAGAAGTCAAAGTATCAATACATATCTTCTCATAACCTTTGTATAATAACAAGAATTTGTTCATAGCAGAAACCACCAAAACTGTAAAATCAAACGCCTCGAAATATTTTTATTAATGCAAGTTTCGGCTTTTAAGCTTGCAATTCCCCACAATACAAATACTCTCCAAAGTGAATATTAACTTTATCATTTGTAAATAATACGCAATGGAAAGTTAAAAAAGAATATGTGTTTATTGGAGGTTATTATGAATAATGTTCAAGAAATTTCTCATCAAAATATAAGCGTAAAAAAGGCAATATTGCTTTTGGCTGGTTGGGTATCTGCTATTTTAGCATTATTTATTTATCCATTTGTGTTTGGAATGCTAGGAGTGGTTTCTGGTATTCTTGCCACTAAAAATAACAAAAGTAGAATAGGAGTTTATCTGGTTGTATCGTCTATTGTTCTTATGGGAGTTGGACTGGTTTTTAGTACTAAGATTCTACCATTAGTCTATCATAGATAATAGTAGTTTATCTGCAGTGAATTAAGCCTAATCAAAACTCTGGGAAAGATTTCTAGATGTATAAATAGAATTATCTTGTGCAAAAATATATCTTAAATTATGAAAATATAATTGTTATTTAGCCATAACACTAGGCTTTTATTCAAAATGGTGGAACTCTTCCATTAGTGCTATAGCTAATATTGTTTAGTTGTTCGTAAATATATGTTGGAGGAAAATATGAGTGAGTTGGGTAACGGTAACCTACTAATTATTGGGGGTGCAGAAGACAAATGGGGTCAGAGTTCGGTACTAAAGAATGCAATTGAAATGTGTGGAGGCGCAGAATCAAAAATTATTGTTATAACAACTGCGACACAAAAACCTGAAGAAGTTGGAAAAGAATATAGAGCAGTATTTACACGGCTTGGGGTAAAAGATATAGATGTTCTAAATATAGATAGTAGGGATGATGCCAATAATGACTCTGTCGCACTAAGAATATCAGGTGCTTCAGGTATTTTTTTTACTGGAGGAGATCAGCTTAGGATTACAAGTATTCTGGGGGGAACAAAAACTTTTAGAGTTCTTAGAGATATGTATAAGAAAGAGATACCAATAATAGGGACAAGTGCAGGAGCATCCGCGATGAGTAGTACAATGATTGTGGACGGAAATAGTAATTCAGCTGCAAGGAAATGTACACTAGGCATGTCCCCAGGACTAGGATTTCTTGAACATGTAATAATTGATCAGCATTTTGAACAAAGAGGGAGACTTGGCAGATTACTAGTGGGCGTTGCACAGAATCCATCAATATTAGGTATTGGAATTGATGAGGATACAGCAATTAAAGTGCACTCAAATGTTTCCTTCGAGGTAGTCGGTACAAATTGTGTAACTGTAATTGATGGTACTACTATACAGGAATCCAATGTTTCAGAACTTAATCCAGAAGAAATAATAGCATTATCAAATGTCACTATCCATGTTTTACCTAGTGGCTATAGATTTGATTTGAGTAAAAGAACAGTAAAATTAACTAGAAAATAAAAAGTATTTAGTTAATCTTTTAAAAATGCGCAATTATTTAAATTATATTGGAGGGTTTTTCAGGTGCAAATTCAAAGCATTTATTGCTTTCAAGGTAAAAATATATACAGTCATCAGCCAGTAATCCGTATGATAGTAGACATAGGAATATATGAGGCTGGTCCAACAAGAGAAATACCTGGTTTTAATAAGAGACTGCTTGAATACTTCCCAGAACTAGCAGAGCATACTTGTGGGCTTGGATATAAGGGTGGGTTTGGAGAACGTCTAATAGGGGGCACTTATATTGGACATGTGGCAGAACATCTAATTATTGAACTTCAAAACAGGATGGGATACCCTGCTAAGTACGGTAAAACAAGGCAAATAGGCACTTCTTCGAAATATTACATTATATATGAGTATATAAATGAAGTTTTTGGCATTGAATGTGGCAAAAAAGCTATTGAAATAGTTAAGGCCTTTGCACAAGGCACCCCAATTGACATAGATAATATAATATATAACCTAAAGAAGATATCTTTGGAGTCTGATATGGGGCCAAGTACAAAAGCTATTTATCAAGCTGCAAAAAATAGAGATATCCCAGTTAGCAGAGTAGGAACAGGAAGTATTTTAAAACTAGGGTATGGAAAAAATACAAGAACGATACAAGCATCACTTACCGATAGTACAAACTGTATAGCTGTTGATATTGTATCGGACAAGCAGCTGACCAAAAGAATATTAATGGACAATAATATTCCTGTTCCCTATGGTCTAGTGGTACAGAGTCTACAGGAGGCATTGGAAGTTGTACAAAAGGTTGGATTTCCACTGGTAATAAAACCGTTAGACTCTAATCAAGGCAAAGGTGTAACTGTAAATATTATGTCGGAAAGTCAAATACACCAAGCCTTTTTGGAGGCTAATAAACATTCAAAAAAAGTGATACTAGAGAGATATATAAGCGGTAAGGATTATCGCGTTCTGGTTGTTGGTGGGAGAGTATGTGCAGTAGCAGAGAGAAAGCCGCCCAAGGTTATTGGTGATGGAATTAGTACAATCTCAGAGCTGGTTAAACTGGAAAACATGAATCCTTTAAGAGGCGAAGACCATGAAAAGTCTTTAACATATATTAAGCTTGATGACATAGCTATAAATTATCTCAAAGCTCAGGGACTATCCTCAGATAGTATTTTAGAGGCAGGACGGAGCATTTATCTAAGGCAGAATGGAAATATAAGTACTGGGGGTACAGCAAGAAACTGTACAGAGGAGATACACCCCAAAAATGCATATTACGCAAAAGCCGCTGCGGAGGCTTTGGGTTTAGATATTGCAGGAATAGATTTCGCGACAGAGGATATCTCATGTCCGATAGATATTAATGCAGGTGCAATTATCGAGGTAAATGCAGCTCCCGGACTTAGAATGCATCTACATCCATGTGAGGGTGAGCCTGTAAATGTTGCGGAGGATATTCTTAACATGATGTACCCAGATGATAGTAGCTATAGTATTCCGATTGTAGCAATCACAGGTACAAATGGCAAAACCACTACAACAAGGCTTATTAAGCATACTCTATCAATAATGGGACTAAATATAGGAATGACTTCAACAAGTGGAATATATGTTGGAGATAAGTGTATTCAGAAAGGGGATACCACTGGGCCTGTGAGCGCAGGACTAATATTGTCAAACAAAACAGTAGATGCTGCGGTACTAGAAACAGCTAGAGGTGGAATAGTGCGTAAAGGCCTTGGATATGACCTTGCAGATGTTGGTGTTTTAGTTAACATCAGTGATGACCATCTCGGAATAGATGGAATAAATACACTAGAGGAACTAGCACATACCAAGGCGCTCGTCATTGAAGCTATTAAGCCTAATGGATATGCAGTATTGAATGCTGATGATAGTATGACGCCATATATGCTAAATAGGGTTAGAAGTAACGTAATCATGTTTAGCCGCATAATAACAAGCTCATTATTTAAAAAGCACTGTAAAAACCCTAATAATATCGCTGTATTCGTCAAGGACAGCTTTGTTTGGGTATTAAAAGATTCTAAAAAGATTCCTCTTATAGGGCTAGAAGATATTCCGATAACCTTTGGGGGGCTTGTGGAATGCAATGTTGAGAACTCGCTAGCCGCCATAGCCGCTTTAATCGGACTGGATGTTCCAATGGATATTATTAAAAAAGGACTAAGTTCCTTCCAACCGGATGTAGTGCTAAACCCTGGCAGATTTAACATTTTTGATATGGGCGGTTTTAAGGTGATGATAGATTATAGTCACAATATAGCTGGTTACAACGCTGTTGTAAAATTTATTCAAAAAGTTAAAGCCAAGCGCCTAGTAGGTATAATGGGAATGCCCGGAGATAGACTTAATTCTAATATTAAAGAAGTTGGAGAGCTATGCGCCAGGTCATTCGCAAAGATTTATATAAAAGAAGATGTTGATTTAAGAGGACGTAAAACAAGAGAAGTAGCAGAACTACTGGAAGCAAGTATAATTAATTCTGGAGCAAAAAGAGAGAATGTAGAAATAATACTAAGTGAAACTGAAGCACTTGAAAAGGCTATGCTCGATGCAAGACCAGGTGATTTGATAGCGTTGTTTTATGAAGAATTAGATCCAGTTATTCATATGATAACAAAATTCAAGAAGGAGCAGGAAACAACAAATCTCCTTATAGAAAACAGTTTAAAGGCTAATAAAGTTGACTTAAATGAAATAGAAAGCTTGACTTTTAAGACAACCAATTAATAGACAAGTTTCTACAAATTACCCTATATGGCAGAATCGAAAGAAATGTAATATAATGATACTGCACATAAAGTACTTAGGGGGTAAAAATGCCGGAGGTTTATTATTATGTAAAGTCTGAAAATGTATCCAACATAATAGATTGTGGACTTAAGTTATCAACATTTCATAATAAAGAGGTAATAATAGAAAATGAAAAGAAGCTATGCTTTTCAGGGCTGATAAACCCAAAGGATGACCTCGAATTATACAAATCCACATCGTTCAGATGCCTAAAGCTTCAGGTCAAAAGTGAGAAGTGTTTTGTTGCTGATAGGTTTATTTATGAAACTACACAGGGACAGGATATGGAACTTTATTACAAAACAATAATTCCTATAGAACAATATATGTTTGGAGAGTACAGACTTCCAGAGTGCCTTATTATTACCACCATTTTAGCTGGGGAGGCATCTGTTTTAGACAAACGAATGGATTCTCCAGTAATATATTCTAATTCAGAGGAGTTATACATAAACAATGTTTTGCAGGAACTCCGAGAACAATATGCAGAAATTGATGATTCGCTTCTTTACTATTTTCTCGATAAGCTTACAGATTTGGGGAAACTTGATAAAATAGAAAATAGTAATACAGATACATCTATTTTTAAAAATGAATCAGGCAGAACTTATTGCGTAAAAACCCCGGATTTGAAAAAGTTCTGTCGTTAAATCCGCCTATTGCTACATGGAGGTTAATTTGAAAAATCTGATTTTAGAAAAGTTAAAGCAAAACAAGGAATATATTTCGGGTGAAGAATTAAGTAAAAATTTTGGCGTATCAAGGACAGCTATTTGGAAACATATAAATGAACTCCGAAAAGATGGCTATAATATCGAGTCATCCTCAAAAAAAGGATATAGGCTAGCTGGGGCACCAGATTTGCTGGATGGTAGAGAGCTTATAATACCTAAAGGACAGATAATCGGAAGAGAAATAATTCATTTCCAAGAGATAGACTCAACTAACAATCATGCGAAAAAAATTGCAAACGATGGTTGTCCACATGGAACTATTGTTGTTTCTGAGAAGCAGACACTGGGACGTGGAAGAGTAGGCAGAGAGTGGAAATCTTATAATAGTGAGGGTTTATGGTTCACAATAGTTTTAAGGCCTGACCTCGAACCCGAAAATGTTCAGATAGTTACACTGGCAGCATCAGTTGCTGTTGTAGAGGGAATATTAGATACTCAAGGAATAGTTTGCGGAATCAAGTGGCCCAATGATATAATACTAGATAATTGCAAATTAGGTGGAATACTAACTGAACTTTCTGCCGAGCCTGGACATGTTAATTATGTAATACTGGGTATAGGCATCAATATTAATCAAGATTCAAGTACTTTTGACGATGAAATAAAGAATAGAGCTACTTCTTTAAAAATACATAGGGGTAAACCAGCTTCTCGGGTCAGAGTGCTTGAAAGCATTTTGACTAGATTTGAAGATATATATAGTATTATGCTACAAGGAAAAACGCAGGAAATTATAAATAGGTGGAATAGCTATTCCGTGACCATAGGAAAAGAAGTAAAGATCATTTTTAAGGATATTGAATATATTGGATTAGCTCAGTCCATTGCTTCAGATGGCAAACTTGTTGTAAAATGTAATGATGGAGTAGTTAGAGAAATATCAGCAGGCGAAATACATATTAGAGGTTTGTTGGGATATACATGATGTGATTTTATATAGCAAATAAAGTGTAGGAGGAATTTATCAGTGGTTAGAAAAAATGAGTACCCTAGGAAAACCGATTTTTCAAAGGATGGCGTTCAGGGAAGTGAGCCTGCTGCTTCAAATTTTCCACAAAAGAGTGGAGAGTTTCATCACAAAGAAAATATTACAAGAAACAACCGTCCTCCAAGAGAAACTCAACAGCGGGATAACAATCAGCAAAAAGAATATCAGCGCAGAGAAACCCCAAAGAGAGAAACTACATCACGTGATAATCAGCTAAGGGATAATGTTCAGAGGGAAAATGCTCCAAGGGAAAACACGCTAAGAGAAAATACTCCAAGAGTAAATACCTCAAAAGAAAATACTCCAAGAGAAAATACTCCAAGAGAAAATACTCCAAGAGTAAATACCTCAAAAGAAAATATTCCAAGAGTAAATACTCCAAGGGAAAATACTCCAAGAGAAAATACTCCAAGGGAAAATACCACAAAGGATAATCTTCAAAAAAATAACCATAGAGAAAATACCCAGAATAGAGACGGTTATAGGGACAATAGAGAGCCATATAGACAGCATAACCAGAGACCCGCTATTAAACCCCAAACTGAGGAAAATCTAGACGACATCTCAGCAGATATAGGTAGAATAGAGAAAGAAATTGAGCTTGAACTTAAAGAGATAAGGAGCATGAGACTTGGAATATAGTTCTGTGACTCATGGAGGGTTCAAATGATTCTTGTAGTGGATGTTGGCAATACCAATATTGTATTAGGTGCGTTTGAAAGCAAGGAACTTCTGGCGAGTTGGCGTCTTAGCACCATAGAAGCGAGAACTGCAGATGAATTGGGAATGCTGTTATTAAATTTGTTTGAACATGAAAAGCTGAGTGCAGAAAAGGTTGATGCAGTAATTATTGCTTCAGTTGTTCCAACAATAATGTACACACTTGAGCATTCAATAAAAAAGTACTTTAGAATTGATCCTATGATTGTTGGTCCAGGAACTAAGACCGGAATTAATATTCGATGTCAAAATCCAAAAGAAGTTGGTGTCGATAAGATTGTAAATGCAGTGGCTGGATTTGAAATGTATGGAGGGCCGCTCATAATTGTAGATATGGGCACCGCGACTACATTTTGTGCTATAACTGCGAAAGGTGAATATTTAGGTAATGTGATATGCCCTGGAATAAAAATAAGTGCTGAGGCTCTTTATCAGAAGGCAGCAAAACTTCCTAGAATTGACTTAATTAAGCCAGAAAGTGTAATTGGAAAAAACACCATATTAAGTATGCAATCGGGTATTTTTTATGGATATGTTGGTCAAATTGATTACATAGTTAAGAGGATGAAGCATGAAATGCAGGAGGATGCTGTCAAGGTTATTGCAACAGGCGGTCTAGCGAGACTGATTTCTGAGGAATCCAAAGCAATAACTGAAGTAAATTCTACATTAACCCTAAACGGACTTAGAATTGTATATGAGAGAAACCAAAACTAAAAAAACAATAATAAAAAAACAATAATAAAAAAAGACATTATGAGTCTTTTTTTTTATTATTTACCTGCCATAAAAAATACGAAGCTGCATAAACTAAGCTAGTACCAACGGATTCAAGGAATATATATGTATAACTATTTGTACAAGTTATATATTATGTATACATCGATAGCATGTAGACTCGAAAATTATAGAATTAGATACTATAATAGATATATATTAAAACAACAAGGCGTTACAGCAAAATGCATCTCTAAAGGAGCAATTAAAACATTTGTAACTTAAAATGTATTGTGGTACGCTATTAGCAATTGTGAAAAAAATGGAGGGTTTTGTATGGGATATAAAGTAGCTATTATAGGAGCAGGATTTGTTGGAGCATCAGCAGCATATGCGATGTCCATAAACAATTTAGTATCAGAATTAGTATTAATTGATGTAAACAAGGAAAAGGCTTTTGGTGAGGCTCTTGACATTGGCGATGGTTTGTCATTTTGTGGTAACATGACAGTTTATTCAGGTGATTATTCAGATGTTAAGGACTGTGATGTTATAGTTATAACTGCAGGCGCTGCTAGAAAACCAGGTGAAACACGTTTAGACCTTGCAAAGAAAAACACTTCAATAATGAAGAGTATAGTTACTGAAGTTATGAAGTATTACAACCATGGTGTAATTCTTAGTGTGTCAAATCCAGTTGATGTTTTGGCATATATGACACAAAAATGGTCTGGTTTGCCGGCAAGCAAAGTTATAGGTTCAGGTACAGTACTAGATAGTGCTAGATTTAGAACTCTATTAAGTCAGGCATTGGATGTAGATATTGCCAATGTTCACGGCTATATCATTGGTGAACACGGTGATTCGCAGTTACCATTATGGAGTTCAACTCACATTGCAGGAACAAAATTTGATGATTATGTTAAAGCTAATGGCTTAACCATTGACAAAGAAAAGCTCTTTGCTGATGTTAAAACAGCAGGTGCTACAATAATCAAGAATAAGGGAGCAACTTATTACGGTATAGCTCTTTCAATCAACAGAATCGTAGAATCAATCTTAAAGGACTTTAACACAATTATGCCTGTTGGTACTGTTCTTGATGGACAATATGGTATTAAAGATGTATTGTTAAATGTTCCTACAATAGTTGGTGGAGGCGGAGCTGAAAAAGTTCTTGAATTAAACATCTCTGACGCAGAATTGCAGCTTTTGAGACATTCAGCAGAACAAGTTAAAGCAGTTATTAATGAAATTAAAAATATATAAAGCTTAATAAATTTAAATCGAAACTTGAGAGGGTTTCGATTTAAATTTTATGAAATTGTTGTTAAAGATTTCACAGAGGTGTAGAATTAACAAGTAAAAAAGAATTATTAAATATTTTGGAGGACAAAAAATGGGAACTATTTATGAAGATTCACTTAAAGCCCACGAAGAGTGGGGAGGCAAATTAGAAGTAATATGCAGAGCTCCATTAAAGGACTCAAGAGATCTATCATTAGCTTACTCACCAGGAGTTGCTGAACCATGTCTAGAAATACAAAAAGATGTTGAGAATTCATACAAATATACTAGAAGACATAACTTGGTAGCTGTTATTACTGATGGTACAGCAGTACTAGGTTTGGGTGATATAGGGCCAGAAGCTGGTATGCCAGTTATGGAAGGAAAATGTGTGCTCTTCAAGACTTTTGGAGATGTTGATGCTTTCCCTCTCTGTATTAAATCAAAGGATGTTGATACTATAGTAAACACTGTTAAGCTACTAGCAGGTAGCTTTGGTGGTGTAAATCTAGAGGATATTGCAGCTCCTAGATGTTTTGAAATTGAAGAAAGACTTAAAAAAGAATGTGATATTCCAATCTTCCATGATGACCAGCATGGTACTGCAATAGTTACTGCTGCAGGTCTTATCAATGCGTTAAAGGTTGTTGGAAAGAAAATTGAAGAGGTTTCAATAGTTGTTAACGGAGCTGGTTCAGCTGCTATCGCTATTACAAAGCTTCTTTTCTCAATGGGTCTGCGTAAAGTTGTTCTCTGTGATACAAAGGGTGTTATTTATGAGGGAAGAGATAATCTCAATCCAATCAAGGCTGAAATGGCTAAGATTACTAACCTTGAAGGTAAAAGAGGTTTGTTGAAAGATGTTATTGTTGACGCTGATGTATTTATCGGAGTATCTGCACCAGGAACGGTTACAGTTGATATGGTTAAGACAATGGCAAAGGATCCAATAATCTTTGCATGTGCTAACCCAACTCCTGAAATCATGCCTGAGTTAGCACATGAGGCTGGTGCTGCAGTTGTTGGTACTGGTCGTTCAGACTATCCAAATCAGGTTAATAACGTTCTTGCATTCCCTGGTATTTTCAGAGGTACCTTTGATGTAGGAGCACGTGAAATAAATGACGAGATGAAAATTGCTGCTGCTTATGCAATAGCTGAACTCGTTACAGATGTTGAAAGAAAAGCAGAATACGTTATTCCATCTCCATTTGATCCTAGAGTAGCAAAAGCAGTTGCAGCAGCAGTTGCAGATGCAGCTAGAAAAACCGGAGTTGCTAGAAAGTAATTTCCTTGATTAAACAAAATTATTAAAACAAAAAGCCATAGGTAAAAATACCTGTGGCTTTTATTTGAGCAAAAAAGGCTAAGAAAGAGATTGTTGCATGTTTTGCGACAATCTCTTTTTGAATATATTGAATTACATCAAATACTATGAAAAATAAATATGCTTTTTGTACATAATAAGCTATAGACAGTATAATAGCAACTCAGTAATAATTAATAATAACCGATATGAATAATAACCGATATGAATAATAACCAATATGAATAATAACCAATATGAATAATAACCAATATAAATAGCAAAGGAATACGGTGACTATAAATGATAGTAGAAAAGTTTTTTGAGAATCCTAAAACACTTCATGTTAATACAATGGATAACAGAGCTTATTTTATTCCATACCCAACTATCGATGATACATTATCTCAAGATAGAATAGCTTCTAAAAGGTTTCAACTTTTAAATGGACAGTGGAGCTTTGAGTATTTCAATAGTATTTATGATGTTACTGAAGAATTCTTTGCACCTGACTTTGATATTTCAAATTTTAAGAAAATTCCTGTCCCTGCCACATGGCAAAACCATGGCTATGACAAGCAGCATTATACAAATATAAGATATCCTTTTCCTTATGACCCGCCATACGTACCTATTGAGAATCCCTGTGGTGCTTATGTTATACAGTTTGATATTGACAATAATTGTGATGGCATGCGCAAATACTTGAATTTTGAAGGTGTAGACTCCTGCTTTTATCTTTGGATAAATGGCGAATTTGTAGGCTATAGCCAGGTTTCACATTCAACCAGTGAATTTGATATAACAGATTTCGTACATGTGGGTGCCAATACCGTTGCGGTATTGGTGCTTAAATGGTGTGATGGAAGTTACTTCGAGGATCAGGATAAATTCAGAATGTCAGGAATTTTCCGTGATGTATATATACTTTACCGCCCTCAAAACCATATTCGTGACTTCTTCGTAAAGACTACATTAAAGAACGGCTATAAGCAGGCAGAAATTTCAGTGGAGCTTGCTTTTTTAGGGGATCAACTATCAGTTGGATATGCACTTATAGATATTAATTTACAGAAGGTTATTCAAAAAGGACAGGCAGTAGGAAGTAACATTAATATTACCTTGGAAAATCCACAATTGTGGACTGCCGAGACACCAATGTTATACACATTAATGCTAAGTACAGGTGATGAAGCAATTGCAACCAAACTTGGTATTAGAGAAATCAAAATAATAGATAAAGTTGTATATTTGAATGGCACCAAAATAAAATTCCGTGGGGTAAATCGCCATGATAGCAATCCGGTTACCGGACCTTCGGTCACGGCTGAAGATATGCTTTTAGACTTAATGCTAATGAAGCAACACAATATAAATGCTATCCGTACCAGCCATTATCCAAATTGTCCTATTTTTCTTGAATTTTGTGATAAATATGGGTTTTATGTGATTGCGGAGGCAGATATTGAAGCTCACGGAACCACTGCAATATATGGTGGAGCACAGGATGGTAAAGCCTTCCCACTACTAGCACATGATCCTACGTATGAAGAGTCTATTTTGGACCGAGTGCAGAGAAGTGTTATAAGAGACAAAAATCATCCAAGTGTGGTTATTTGGTCATTGGGAAACGAATCTGGCTATGGTAGGAATTTTGAGAGCGCACTTAAGTGGGTAAAAAGCTATGACTCAAGCAGACTTACGCACTATGAAAGCGCATTGTATTCACCTGACGGATATGACAGTGATTACAGTAATCTAGACCTATATAGTCGGATGTATGCTTCCTGTGAAGAAGTAGCTAATTATTTTGATCGGGATAACGGGGATAAGCCCTTTATACTGTGTGAATATGTTCATGCTATGGGAAATGGACCAGGCGATATAGAAGAATATCATGAGCTTATTCAAAAATATGATGGTTTTTGTGGAGGCTTTGTCTGGGAATGGTGTGACCACGCAGTATTTATGGGAAAAGGTGAACAGGGTAAAGATAAACTTTTCTATGGTGGTGATTTTGGAGAGTTCCCGAATGATGGCAACTTCTGTCTCGATGGACTTGTATACCCTGATAGAAAACCTCATACTGGACTTTTGGAATACAAAAATGTTATCAGACCTGTAAGGCTTGTGAAAGCTAATCTTAAGGAAGGAAAGATAACTTTTAAAAACATGTTGGATTTTACAAATTTAAAGGATTATTTGTATATAAACTATCAGGTGACACAGGATGGTCAAGTTATATTTGAGGGAACTATAGATGATAGCAGCATCTTAAATATAAAGCCTCATCAAGAAAAAGTAATTTATTTAACTCTAAATAATATAAATGAGAGCAATTGCTACATTAAGTTTAGTTATATTCAAAAAAATGACATGGAATTTACTCAAAAGGGCCATGTTTTAGGCTTTGATCAGGTTGAAGTATCTGTAGAGAAGAAATACGATGGTAGTAGTAAAATTGAGAGCTTAATTAGACAAGGCATGTCAAAGTCAGACAAATTATTTGCACATGATAAGTCAAAATCAGGCAGTCTGAGCGAGCAAGATATGCCGATGTCAAACAATCTGAATGAGCAAGAACCACCAAAGTCAGAAAGTCTCAATGAGCAGGAGCTGTCAAAGCTAGGAAGTACAGAACCAAATTGTATGTCAAACACAGAAGACGCTATTATTAAGAACACTCAGAAGAATAAAAGCTTATCAGCACAAGAGAGTGACCGCAAGCTAGTTATTGTTGGGCAAAATTTCAGATATACCTTTAACAAAATGACAGGTGCTTTTGATGAAATGGTTTATGACAACAACGTTATTTTAGATAAGCCAATGAACTATAATATTTGGAGAGCTCCAACTGATAACGATAGAAATGTGCGTACCAAATGGGAAGAGTGTGGCTTTGACAGGGCTATTTCAAGGGCGTATTCTACTTCTGTGGTAAGCCTTGAGAACAGTATAAGAATAGTAAGTGACCTTTCCATATCCGCTGTATACATTCAGAGGATACTAAGCGTGAGCGCGGAGTGGTTAGTTGGTGATACTGGTATAGTTTCCTTTAATATTCAGGTCGAAAGAAATATGGAAACCCCATTCTTGCCACGATTTGGGCTTCGATTGTTCTTGCCCAAGGAAATTAATCAGGTTGAATATTTTGGATATGGACCATACGAAAGCTATGTGGATAAGCACAGAGCATCGTATTTGGGCCAGTTTAAAGCAAAGGTAGCAGATTTGCATGAGGACTATATTAAGCCTCAAGAGAATGGTAACCATTGGGGTACTCATTATGTGAAGCTAATATCAAAGACTGGAGTAGGTCTGGCAGCGACAAATAATGAAACTTTTGATTTTAATGTTTCCCATTATACGCAGGAGGAACTGACAGTAAAGAAACATAACTTTGAGTTACAGGAGTGTGGAAGTACTGTGCTCTGTTTAGATTATACTCAGAGTGGAATAGGCTCAAACAGCTGTGGCCCTGAGCTGTCAGAAAAGTACAGGTTTGATCACCAGAGATTTGATTTCAATATGACATTTAAGCCGATAGTGGGGTAAGTAGACTAAAACACTACACTAACGAAATACTAAGGGAAACGGTTTTTAGCTTCCCTTAGTATTCTATTTCAGAAAAAATGTCTATCATCCATTTCATGTAGCTTGCTAGGGATTACTTACCTTAGACTATAGAGTACTTCAACAGATTTAACTCATAAAACACCAACATATATTGACACTTCTGTATCAGTGGTTAATAATGGTATATATTGTAGTAATCTAGGTACCACATTTGACGAAAATACAAGAATGTGGAGGAAATATAATAATGTTTTTGAGTAGAGTACAATTGTACAATTATTCATAGCTATAATAACAACACATATAATTTTACCGGTGTTACTTTTAATGGGACTTTTTTTATTTGGAAAAAGTTCTTTAATTGGTGCGATTATCGGTATCTTCTTTGTAGGGAATTTGATACTTCTATTATTTAAAATTGGAAGTTGGGAATTTACATGGTATTATACCCGTTATTTTTTTGTGCTCAAGACCCCATCTGCATATGAAAGTATCTAAAAAAATGAGATATAATAAATATATTGATATTATTAAGAATTAAGTATAAAGATAATCTTTATCAAATATACAACTTCATGAGAGAAGCAGGTGAACCCACAATTAATAAAGATAGCGTGCCAGCTAACAAGGATAGTACTCAAGTTAATAAGTATAGCGTGTCAGCTAACAAGGATAGTACTCAAATTAATAAGGATAGCGCGTCAGCTAACAAGGATATCACGCTAGTTAATAAGTATAGTGTGCCAAATAACGAGGATAGCAAGCTAGTTAACAAGTATAATGCCCCAATATATAACTATTTGCGAGAGTATGCCAAGCAGGATATAAATGTATTTCACATGCCAGGGCATAAGCTTGCTAAAGGAATGCCGCAAGATTTGGTGCAGGATGTTTTGCAGCTAGATGTGACTGAAGTAGAAGGCACAGACAACCTACATTATCCAGAGGGCATAATAAAACGTGCTGAGGAGCTAGCTGCAAAGGCATTCGGAGCAGATAAGACCTTCTTTCTTGTGAATGGGTCTACCTGCGGAATTCAGGCCGCTATCATGAGTGTCTGCGCCAGAGGGCAGAAAATTATCATAGGAAGAGATTCACACAAGTCGGTGGTATCAGGGCTTATACTATCTGGCGCAGAGCCAGTTTTTGTTTACCCTGAGTACAATTGTGAGTTTGGAATTACTGGGGCAATAAGTGCAAAAAGCATAGAGCAGTCATTGTGCGAGAACCCAGATGCGGTGGCCGTGCTGATTACAAGGCCAAATTATTATGGGATGTGCAGTGACATTGAGGAAATAAGCAGCATAGTTCACTCTCACAACAAACTGCTTATTGTAGATGAGGCACATGGTGCACATTTGACATTTAACCGTCAGCTGCCACCTTCTGCACTGGAGCACGGCGCAGACATATGCATACAGAGTGCACACAAAACTCTACCAGCAGTAACTCAGGGAGCATATCTCCATATTAAAGGCAATCGAGTCGATTTTGATAGATTAAAATTTAATTTAACCATGTTACAAACCTCAAGCCCATCATATATTATTATGTCGTATCTTGATATTGCCAGGGAATTAATGGTGACAAGTGGAGCCGAGAGGCTAGATGACCTGATTAAGGACCTTGAGTGGTTTAAGCAAGGGATGAATGACTATGGCACATACAAGGTTTTATCTAACCAATACCTAAGTGAAAAAACTGTCCATGACCCAACTCGACTAGTTATAAATGTTAGTAAGCTTGGTATAAGTGGTTATTGCGCGGAGAAGATATTAAGAGATGAATTTAAAACACAGGTAGAAATGGCCGATTATGAAAACCTAGTATTTATAACTACAATAGCTGATAATCGGGAAGTCTTCTCTAGATTACTAGAGGCTATGAAAGGTTTGGCTGATAATATAGCGTTGAAATGGGATAAAAAACTAGGTAAAGTTATGACATTGAGGGAATATACTGATTGCCAAAGTAAAAGCTTCAGCGAAGCTAGTATTTCTCCGTATAACGCCTATATATCGCAAAAGGATGAGGTTTCTTTTGAAGAAAGTAGTGGTAGAATATGCGCAGATATTATAACTCCTTATCCGCCTGGTATACCAATTTTATATCCTGGGGAAAAAATAGACCAATATCAAATCCAATACATTGCTGCTATTATTCAAGCAGGGGGTATGGTTAATGGAATAGGATATAATAAATATATTAAAGTAATAAAGTAGCAGAGCATATAGCATTTATAACCTTTGTTTGTATTTTATTACTAATCTATAGAATTGGATTTTATTCCATCTTGTTTGGTAATATGATATAATTTCGTTATCGAATATTGGTTGCGACTTAATAACAAATGATAATTTGGTTGGAGGAAATGTAAATGCAAAACGGTATATTTATAACTTTTGAAGGCACCGATGGTTCAGGTAAAACAACACAAATCAAGCTTGTGGAAAAACATATAATAGAAAAAGGATATGAAGTAGTTTTATCGCGGGAACCTGGAGGTACAAAAGTCAGTGAATTGATTAGGGATTTAATACTAGATCCTTCAAATACCGAGATTGTTCCTCTGACAGAGTTGATACTATATGCTGCATCAAGGGCTCAGCATGTTGCACAGATAATAAAGCCAGCAGTAGAAGCGGGGAAAATCGTGATTTGTGATAGATTTGTTGATTCTAGCTATGCTTACCAAGGCTGCGGTAGGGGTGTTGACCTTAAGATAGTGGCTGATGTTAACCGAGTGGCGATAGATGGAATGAGTCCAGATATAACGTTTTTTCTAGATATAGATCCTGAAATAGCAATAAAAAGAAGAATAAATTCAACTGGCGCTGATAGAATTGAGCAAGAAAAAATGGATTTTCATAGACGTGTATATGACGGATACAAGAAAATGGCATTGCTATTTCCAGATAGAATAAAGACAATTGACGCAAATAAATCAATAGAAGAGATTTCTTCTCAAATAAATGAATACCTAAAAGAACTACTGTAAGTCTATTATAAATTTTATGAAGGAGGTTTAAATATGAAGCTATTATTTGCTATTGTCCATGATGAGGATGGGCACAAAGTAATGGAAGAACTCAATAAGAATGGTTTTGGGGTGACAAAAATGTGTTCATCTGGAGGATTCCTTAAGGCTGGTAATACGACACTGCTTGTAGGAGTAGAGGAAGAAAAGCTAGATGAAGTAATTGCTATTATAGAGAAGAAATCAAAAAGCAGAAAACAGGTTATAAATACACCTGCATCACCAAGTGGAATGAATGGTATGAATGGAATGTATATGCCGTATCCAGTTGAGGTGGTTGTTGGGGGAGCAACAATTTTTGTAGTTGATGTAGACAGATTTCATAAGGCTTAGGGATTAATTAGAAAATATGCGTGTTAGGAAGTGAATATGTCATAAAAATTCAGGATACGTCAAATAATCCTTCTGGTATTAAAGCTTTTCCCAGCAGAGATGAAAGAGCCATTAGAAATGAAAGAGATGTAACTTTCGCGTCTCAACTAAGAAAACTGGATACACAAAATTTCCAGGAAAAAATTAAGGTTCTTGCGGATAAAATTCAGAGCCAGGGAAAAAAGCTGGAGAAAAAAGCTGATATCCGTGATTTGAAGATATACAAACAGCTAATATCTGAATTTTTAGATGAGGCAGTTTCTCATTCGCATAGCTTTACAAAGAAGAGTTTTTTAGATAGACGTGGCAGACACAGGGTTTATGCCACTATTAAGAAAATAAATGAAGAACTTATAGCACTTACAAATGAAGTGCTGAAAACTGAACAGAACAACTTAGAAATACTTAAAAAGTTAGATGATATTAGGGGACTAATATTGGATTTGTTTTTATGATACGGAGGCAAAATGTTAGGGCACCAAAAGGTGTTAAACACCTTAAAAGCAGCAATTAGAAATGATAATGTTAGCCATGCCTATATATTTGAAGGGCCTGATGGAGTGGGAAGAAGAGAGACTGCACTGTCGTTTTCGGTTATGCTTATGTGTGAGGCTGAGGATGCGCCGTGTGGGGAGTGTAAAGCATGTCGGTTATTTGCACAAAGCTCGCACCCGGACTTCCAAGAAATATATCTAGAAGACAAGAGTATTAGCGTAGAAGATGTCAGAAATATATTAAAGGGTTTAGTTATTAAACCACTTTATTCAAAATATAAAGTTTTTATTATAAATGATGCAGATAATATGACTGTTCAAGCTCAAAATGCATTACTAAAGTCGCTGGAAGAACCACCACCATATGTGGTTTTTATACTTACAGTGCAAGCTGGAGCAGCTATGACTCAGACTATTCGTTCTAGGTGTCAAAGGATACTCTTTAATAAAATAGATTATGAAGATATAATGAGAATACTTGAATCAAAATATGGTAATAGAAAGAGTGGATGGGATTTTATAGTTTCATATGCAGATGGAGTTATAGGTACAGCGATATACTTGATTGATTCTCCACAGTATCTTGAAATCAGAGATGAAGTGCTAGAGGCAGTGACACAGCTGCTATCTTCACAGGATGCAGACCTGTTTAAGCTTTACGAAATTTTTGAAAAAAATGATGATAAGATAGAATATTTATTACGTGTAATGCTACTTTTTTTTAGGGATATTATGTTATATAATCAAACAGCTGATTTAAGTATATTGATTAATTCCGATAAAAAAGATATGATAATTAAGAATGCGAGTGTAAGTCTATCTCACCTAATAAAATGTATCCATGCTATTTGGAGTGCAAAAAGAGGTCTAGAGGTTAATGCAAACTTCCAGCTTGCAATTGAGGTAATGCTGATGAAATTTCAAATTTGACTCTCATATGTGTATCATAGAAAGGAATTATATAAATGGTAAAAGTAGTAGGAGTTAGGTTCAAGAATGCAGGAAAGATTTATTATTTCGATCCTGGAGAGTTTTTAATAGACTTAAACCAAAATGTAATTGTAGAAACTGCAAGAGGCATAGAGTTTGGACTTGTAGTTGTACCAAATAGAGACGTGGACGAATCTGAGATAGTGGCTCCCCTCAAAAAGGTAATTAGGATAGCCAGCGAAGAGGATGCCACTCACGCCGCAGATAATGATAAAAAGGAAAAAGAGGCATACAATGTCTGTATGCAAAAAATAAATGATCATAAGCTCGATATGAAGCTAATAGACGTTGAATATACTTTTGATAATAATAAAGTATTGTTCTATTTTACAGCGGACGGTAGAGTGGACTTTAGAGAGCTAGTAAAAGATTTGGCTGCTGTATTCAAAACAAGGATAGAGCTGAGGCAAATTGGTGTAAGAGATGAATCCAAAATGATGGGTGGAATAGGTATATGCGGAAGGGTGCTTTGCTGCAACTCCTTCTTAGGTGAATTCCAGCCAGTATCAATTAAAATGGCAAAGGAGCAATCTCTTTCACTAAATCCCACAAAGATATCAGGTACCTGTGGAAGGCTAATGTGTTGCCTCAAATATGAACAAGAAGCCTATGAGGATCTTTTGGCTAGAGTACCTAAGGTTGGTGCTATAGTTGATACTCCGGAGGGACAGGGAACAGTGGTGGGGGTCAATCTATTGAAAGAGATTCTCAAGATAAAGCTGGATATAGGAAATGATTCTGATCTTAGAATATACAACTACAAAGAGGGAGAGGTTAAAATAATAAAGAATGCAACCTCTAGTGATGAAACTGATATTGACTTAGAAGTCCTCAAACAATTGGAGGACTAGTTATTTATTGGTTATTCATGAAGTATAAGACAAGCTTAAAGAGAGATATATTGTTAAATGCAATATAATTCAAATAAATTACGTTTGTCAATTATAAAAATTGGTGGTAGAATAATAGCGAAAAACATATGCAGCAATGCTTGTTTTTCCTTAATACTTAGGAGGTGTTTTTAAATGGCATATTTTATAACTGAAGATTGTATTAGCTGTGGCGCATGTGAATCTGAATGCCCAGTATCTTGTATATCAGCTGGTGACAGCGTATATGTAATCGATGCTGATGCTTGTATTGAATGCGGTGCATGCGCAAATGTATGTCCTGTTGATGCTCCAAAGCCAGAATAATTTTTTAGGTAAAATGGGGTCAAATAAAGGGGTAACCTTTATTTGACCCTTTTTTCAAGAATAAATAAGAGGTGTCACGTTGGTTACGATAAATGAGAAGGAACGTATAGATGACTTACAGCTCCAAGGGCTCAGATTGATCCAGAATGTAGAAGGCTTTTGCTTTGGAGTAGATGCTGTATTGGTAGCTTACTTTGCAGATGTAAAAAGGAATCATAGAGTACTTGATATAGGGACTGGAACAGGAATTATACCCATTTTGTTATCGGGGAAAACACAGGCAAAGTCGATCGTGGGTCTTGAAATACAAGAAAGTATGGCAGAAATGGCCAACCGTAGCGTTATATTGAATGACCTCCAAGACAGGGTGCAAATAGTTCATGGAGATATAAAAAGATATAGTGAATACTTTGGCAAATCTAGCTTTAATGTTGTAGTTTCGAACCCTCCATACACGAATAAAGGCTGTGGACTGGTAAACCCACATGACAGTAAAGCTATTTCCAGGCATGAGATTTTATGTAGTTTGGAGGATGTCGTGAGTTCGGCAGCCGCATTGTTAGAATCAGGAGGACAGCTGGCTATGGTGCATAGGCCAGAGAGATTGGCAGATATTATCTGCTGTATGAGAAGTAATGGTATTGAGCCAAAGTATTTAAGATTTGTGCATCCTAAGCCCTATAAAAAGCCCAATATGATATTGATAAAGGGCAATAGGGGCGGAAAACCAGAGCTAAAAGTTCAAGAGCCGTTGTATGTTTATAACTTAGATGGAACATACTCGGATGAAATAAACAAAATATATGGTAGAGAGGTAACAAAAAAATGAGCGAAAAAGGTACTCTTTATCTTGTGGCAACACCTATAGGAAATCTTCAAGATATTACATTCAGAGCAGTAAATACACTCAAAGAGGTTGATGTGATTGCGGCTGAGGATACAAGACAATCTATTAAGCTACTAAATCACTTTGAGATAAAGAAACCACTAATTAGTTATCATGAGCATAACAAGAATGTTAAAGGAAATTATTTAATTGAGCAGCTTCTTGCAGGAAAGAATATTGCTTTGGTTTCGGATGCGGGAAGCCCGGGAATATCGGACCCTGGGGAGGATCTGGTAAAGCTTGCTATAGAAAATGATGTTTTGGTCACAATGATCCCTGGGCCAGTTGCAGCAGTGACAGGTTTAGTTATTTCAGGATTGTCTACAGGCCGATTTGTATTTGAAGGATTCTTGCCCATGAATAAAAGAACAAGGCAGGAACGTTTAAAACAATTAAAGGATGAGACAAGAACTATTATTTTTTATGAAGCACCTCACAAGCTTTCATATACGTTGAAGGATATATATAATGCTTGGGGTGATAGGAAGATAGCTCTTGCAAGAGAACTAACAAAGAGGTTTGAAGAGGTTATCAGATGCGGTCTTTTTGAAGCTATGGAGAAGTATCAAAACGAAACACCTAAAGGTGAGTTTGTTGTAATAATTGAGGGACAGGATGAGAAAATACTTATTGAAAATGAGAAAGACAAATACGCAGATATAAGTATTGAAGAACACGTTCAGAGGTTTATAGAGGCCGGACTAACAAAAAAAGAAGCCATTAAAAAGGTGGCTGAGGATAGAGGAATAATTAAAAGAGATGTCTATAATTCTGTTATGAAAAAATAAAGAGAACCCCAAAGAGGTTCTCTTCATTTTTAACAAAAAGAATAAATGATATTAGTTACCAGCTCTTAATTCTTTCATGCAATCAGGGCAGATGTTTTTACCCTTATAAACTTGTACATCCTTTGCATTTTGACAGAATATACATGCAGGTTCGTATTTTTTCAAAATAATTGTTGATTCATCAACATAAATCTCCAAAGCGTCCTTTTCTGCAATATCAAAAGTTCTGCGAAGTTCAATTGGAAGAACAACTCTACCCAATTCATCAACTTTTCTAACAATACCTGTAGACTTCATAATAATAATGACCTCCTCATATACACTTTATATTTCGACAAACTTCGAAATTATAATACCATAAATTCCAATAAACGTCAACTTTAAAATAAAAGAAATATTATGTCGTTTTGTATAAGAATCATCACAATAATATTGATATAAGTACGTTTGAGGTAGGTTTATAATAAAAATAAAAAAATATTAAATTTTTGTGAACATTGTAATAATAATTAAATTACAAAGCTAGAAATAAAATACAGGGAATTAAGCAACGATGAAAAGGAGTATTCGACAAAATACGCGAGCAAAAAAAATCATAAAACATGTGAAATGTAGCATATATAATAAAAAGGTATTTGATTATGTAATAGACAATATTTTGGTGAGGTATATATGATTAACTACATATGGGTAGGATTATTGCTAATGGGATTTATTGTTGGGATTTTTAATGGCAGGATAGACGAGGTTACCAAAGCAGCTATGGACTCAGCACAAAGTGCAGTAATGGTGTGTATTGGACTTCTAGGAGTAATGTGCCTTTGGACAGGGCTTATGAAAATAGCAGAAAAGAGTGGGCTGGTCAATAGTATCGGTAAACTTGTAAGACCGATTCTGCGATTTTTATTTCCTGATATACCCAAAGATCATCCTGCACTTGGAGCTATAGTTATGAATCTGGTGGCAAATTTTTTAGGACTTGGCAATGCAGCAACCCCACTAGGAATAAAAGCTATGAATGAATTGCAAAGCCTAAACAAAGACAAAAAAACAGCAACTGATTCTATGTGTATGTTCTTGGTTCTTAATACAGCAGCTATTCAGCTAATTCCTGCTACTATAATAGCCCTTAGAACTTCTGAAGGCTCAAAAAAACCTGCAGAGATAATAGTATGTATTTGGATTGCATCTATATGTGCGACTATTATGGGTATTATAGCGGCCAAGCTATTGGCAAAGGTGTGGAATGAAAAACAAAACTAGATGTGGTGAACAATGGGAATAATAAGACACTTATCGGATTTCGCAATTCCTACAATATTTATTGTAATATTAGTGGTAGCAGTCCTCCAGAGGGTTAAAGCCTACGATTTGTTTGTTGAGGGTGCAAAAGAAGGAATTGAAACCATCATCAGAATAATGCCATCGTTAGTTGGCCTACTTGTAGCAGTGGGTGTTTTTAAGGCGTCTGGAGCACTAGATGTTTTAATATATATTCTAAGGCCGATAATAGACCTTCTGGGAATGCCACCACAGGTGGCGCCACTAGCGTTATTAAGACCTATATCTGGAAGTGCATCATTTGCATTTGTTACAGAGATAATCAAAGCTTTTGGTCCAGATACATATGAAGGTAGGGTAGCCGCA